>JAAUXU010110398.1_pt1 | contig 74290 bp, 68 predicted proteins | sample 7278151 | NCBI WGS metagenome assembly JAAUXU01 (sample SAMN14350113, study PRJNA611818) | marine sediment metagenome | isolation source: surface marine sediment (1.8m) | place: French Polynesia: Moorea | collected 2018-08
GTAGATTTATGGTAGCTTCTGGTTAATGGTATTTTTTTAAAAATTTGCTGTGTACTAAAATTGTTATAATATAATTTATTTGTAACCGTTTTTCTGCCCAACCCTGTATGTTGCCCCGGACGAACAAAATACCGTCAAGCAGCAAGCATGCAAGTCATGTGCCTTTTAGTAGCACATGAAGACGTTCTACGGGGATTGCCAACGCTCTTTCGGAAGCGTGAGGGAAACCACGGCTGGGGTCTCCCAAATTATTCACTCATTCTTTGGGTGTCTGCGTCGCTGTCAGTTCAGTTACAGGGTATGTTTGGGTTATTTTTGGAGGATCGATTTACGAGAGAATCATTTGCGTGCTCCTCCTCTCCTTTGCACGGCAACCATTGTGTCTTCCGTGCCTTTGTCCGCGTCGTCAGTGCACCATCCCTGAGGCTTTCTTTGTAGGAAGACGAAATCCGCCCGCCATGTATGACTTGGGCTAAGCAAGAACGACGTACAAGTACGTGATATGAGCAGATGAAATGTCTCCCTACGTACGTATGTATACGCATACCCGTAGTGACATAATGTACCGTACACTGGAGGAGCACTGGCCTGCATGCAGGGGTATAATGTGTACCCTGCCCGATTCCACCATTTTGCTCGCTTGGCTGAGGAAAGAGAAAATGTCTCTCTTCTCTGCCCCTTTCTCTTTCTCCCCCCTCTAGCTGCAGAAACACAAGTGAGCGCGCACGTAAGCGCGATTCGCACGTACGCACACGCTCACCACCACCCAGAGGCCCGCTGCCAGCTGCACCACTCGCTGTACTTGACACACACGCACACGATCATGGGAGTTGTGGGCTCAGAGTCGAGAGAGTGAGAGAAAAGTTCCATTTGCCCAAAACCAGAACAGAGACAAAGAGAAGAAGACCGCTCTCTCTTCTCTTGCATGAAATCTTCGGGAGTTCGCACCACAGTGGGTTGGCGAGCAGTTCACACAAGCTCACTCGGAGCTCTCCCCTCTACTACATTTTAAGAAAGATGTGGACTTGGACATAGAGCGAGGTGCATAAAGTACGTGCTAGTACTGCGTACCAATGGCAAACGCCTGAGGCCAAAAAAAGGAGATGGCTGAGCAGCGGATGCCAGCAACAGATTGTAAAGAGGCTCGTTCTCCTCCAAAGTGGAGCTCAAAAGGAGAAGAGGAGAAGGAACTAGAGACTTGGGGGGGGAGGGGAGGGGGAGGGGAGGGGGGAGGGAGGCCTGGCACTCGGGATAATTACAGTTTCGGTGGGTATGTACGCGCAGAGAAAGCACAAGCTCTGACCCTGCCTATGCTATACAGAACGAATAGTACGTTCATATGTCTAGGAGATGGGGAAAGACTCTTCCTCACTAAGCCATTCACCCTTCACACGACCCAGAATTGTAAATCCCAGTCGATCTGGTGTGAGGGGCAAAAGTGAGGCTTGGAGTGGCACTGCTGTATTATTCACAGACCCAAGGGGTTCGTAATAGTCGGTCGTCAACATGTGTCGGTTGCCAGCGAAAAGTTGTGTATGAGTGCGTCAACAGCTCTTCTGCAAATCCTCTTCTCCTTTCACTTGCCTGCATTTCAAATGGAACGAGATGGCGAGAAAACACCATTATGGAAGCAATTTCTCACAATTACTGCTGCTATTTGGCAAGAAGCAGTTGGTGTGGACATTGACGAGGACGTCATCATCGACCTGCCCACGTACGTGGGTGAGAGGGCGTCGAGCTTGACCTACCCGAAAATATCCGGGGACGTGAGCGTACGTCCATTCACCACGTAAGTACGTGCGTACGCACACACGAACTGTACGCCCACACGTAGTACCTGCGTACGTATGCGTGTGCACAGTGGCGGGATGACAGCTCATGTAATGAATGCTTGTTTGTCTGCCGTCACTGCCATAGGCAGTCATTTCATTACATCCTTGCCTGCTCGGCACTTCTGCGTAGAAGCACTTAATGAGCTACTGCTTCTACGCAACACTCTGAGGGGAGGCAAAAACCTCCAAGAGCGTGGTAAAAGTGGTGCCAACTTTTACACCAATGTACACAGACAGACGGACAGACAAACACACAGCATCTGATGATCCACACTTCGTTGGCTGTCAACAGCACTGGCAATTTGTTTTACATGAACAATGCGCTGCACTGCAGAATAAATCGTAGAGACGAACGATCTCTCTCTGGCGCACCTCGGCTCTGTTGACCATCTGCTGGAAACTTCCAGCATGCACGCACGACTATTGTGTGAGGCAGAGAGCGCACAGTTAAAGCGACGGGAGCGAAAAAAGGGGGGCCTTAATGGCTACGAAAGAGAAAGCCTCTTCTTTTCTCTCCTTCATCGGATAAAAAGAGGGAAGAACCAGAAGTCCAGGCAGTCGTAAGTTAGACTGAGCACGACTTTGCACTGGCTATGATGTCATTAGCACTGTTTTAATCCACGCTCTCCTCTTGAGAGGGTCAAAAGTGAGGAACAGAACATCTGTTGCTGGCAACAGTGGCGGTTTCTCCCACCGACTTGGCGGGCAGCAGCCGGTGCATCAGTCAGAGCTGAATCATCATCATCAACCCCCGAAAAATTATGAGGAGGAATGATTTCCCACAAGCTGGCGCCACCACTAGCACTGCTTTCTTCTCCTTACAACGTCGATCGCTTCTCTGGCTGCGCGCGCGCAGCAGATTCCAATCGAGATTGGAGCTCTTTCGTGTATATACTGCTGTGCTAAGGAAGTGAAGCCAAAGCTTTCCCTGCTCGGTACATAGTGAGGTGTGCTTACCTAGCTACATATGCAATCTCGTCCGCTACGCATCCACGTACATATGTGCGTACCACCACATACGGCACAATAGAAATCCCTCGGCCCGTGGCAAGGACTTCTTTTGGAAATAAAACTTGGACAATGAGAGCTTTTGTTCTGTTCCCTTGGTGATGGAACTACGACACCCCCTTCTGCATGGGAGAGCGTAGAGCCTCTCCGCCAGACCCACCCTGTCCGCCTCCTTCAAGTCCGTAGTCGTTTTTGGTTGGCAACGAAACAAATCCGATTGTGGCCGAGCAGCAAAGATTCTACCTCGCACACGGCAACCCAAGGCACTGCACACACGTACATATGGCAAAAGAGCATCGCGCCCGAGAGCTGATGGTGGAAAGGAAGTTGAGGCTGAGCTTCCTTCACGTCCTAGCCCACCAGCACATACAGTACATTCTGTATGTAGGGTATGCACACACGCACGCGTGCGCTCGCGCGCTCGCGCGTCTCCTATTTGCTTAGCACACCATGTACCTAGTGCTGTGGAAAGTCCTGTCAGCACAGCACTTTCATATCTCCTAACTGACCCCACCAAGGTTTTCGGCAGTAAGTACAGTGAGTTCGGGGAAAGTTTTGGATTGCCATCCTCCTACCGTCTTCCAGCAGGAAAGCGTATCCTGGCGGGGACGTTAAAGTAGGCACTACGCTTTTCTTCAGAAAGGCGCCTTTTACTCAGCATCGTTGCCGTCAATGTCCCACAGGATCACGGACAAGTGACCTGCATATAAAAAATCAAGTTCACCTTGTCTTGACACTTCTACGCGTATCAGAGCATAATTTACAGTTAATGTAATAGTCCTGATGCAAATTTCCCTCCAAATTCTACCCTCCCCCCTCAACCACACTGTACTGCAGGTAGTTTGGATGGATCCCATTCCAAAAGTTGCGGTCTCCTAAGTCAGCGGAACTGCCCCCGTCCAAGTCAAGAAGGACCAGGTACCGCCACACCCTTACTGAAGGGGAAGAAAGAAATTGAAGGAAAGGACTAGAAGTGTCTGCCAATAGATTTGTCCACTCTGATTTTGACACAAAGTTTTTTTCTGCAATCCTTTATGTACTGTGCAATTGCTCTTGCAGCGACAAGACCGTTTTCTCTCCCCAAATGTGGTCAACTCAATGAATCGTCTGCTTACCGCTACCATAAGATTCAGATGTCACTTCATGCAGAGAAGAACAACTACATCAAAATATTAGCTGCTATTTATCAGCGTTAGTCTTCTCAACCATATGGGGAAAAAGTGGGTGGTTCTAGAGCAAAAATGCATAAAACTTTAGTTTCTGCTAAAGAGATTGCCGACTGGCTTGTGTGTCATTCATTACTCAGGCAAACATGCATGACGTTTCAGGAAATTAAAGCATCCCGGTCAGCGTTTTGAGCAGATTCTCAGTGTCCGGCCTCTTCGTTGCGCACAGTAAAGTTGTTACACCCACATTAGTACTCACTACGAGCACGTGCACATGACAGAGAAAGCCACTTATCGGCAAAGGTCTGGAGATGGGAAGTTCCCATTATCTCAGATACCGACTCTCAGACATTTATTACTATTTATCTAAATTGACTTCCACCTTGGAAGATTTCCCCAATTTACGTATCTTTGCGAAAAAGGAATCAATCTTCCTCTGGTTCCCTCTGGCAGCCACTTGGCGCGAGATTCCTCAGAAGCCCGATGTGCAAAAGGTGCCATTCTTGCTTTATTCACAACACCTTCGGAAGTCTTGTTCACGCTGGGTCAACTCAAAGAAGCAATTTCAAAATTTCCCGATTGTCCCAGCTCCCCCCGGAAGCTTTCCCGATTATCCGAATGGGTTCACTCCTAAAACATTCCCTTCGCCAAAAAATTTCCCGATAAAGAGAGTCTCCCGAGTAACCGAGCAACCTTTTTATGGCACCCAGTGCAAAAATGTTTTTTACCATGCAAAGGACTCACCTGTCTCTGAGCAACGACGTGCATATGCTGATGAACCCTGGCTTCCTCTTCTTTGCCTGAAATTCGGCAAAACAACCACGTCAATATAGTGCGTACGAGGCATACGTAACGGTGACAGCGTATTAAGGAGTTTTTCTCCTATGGGAGAAAGAAAGGAAGGCAGTCGCTTCTGTTGTTATCGTTCTTGGGAAGTGCAACTTGTGTCAAGCCACCACTGCAGCCGCACCGCAGCAGCCGCAGCACCAGCAACAGCAGTGACAGCAGCAGCAACAACACCAAAGAGAGCAGCGACTGTCTTGTTGCCGTAGTACGTACGTACAATAAAAGTCCCCCTCCTCCTCTCGTGATGATGATAACTTTTTCCGGGGAGAAAGTGTCGTAATATGAACAACTGCGTCTACACCGTTGTCCGGGTCTGCTGACGTGCATTTTTGTAACAACCTCAGTTGCTTTGCGGAGGGGATTGGGAGGAATAAACAGTATCCTAGGAGTTGTTACGTGCCTCGTTATAGCCGCATAGATTGTTCTACGACAATTACGCAGTCTGCGGCAGGATTATCATCTAAGGGGAAAGCTGAAACCCGTGTACCAACGCTGTTGCTGTCTTGAGAACTGCTTGCACCCGTCCACCCAGCTGCCCATTCGTCACGTGGGCATGAGTCACAACCGCCCAGAAGCCACCCACCCACCCCAAGAAATGAAGGGGGCTGGCTGGCACGCCCATGCACCCCTTACCGTCTCCTTTGCTCTGCAACATCTCCAACAGCTTCTTGATGCTCTCGTCCCTGGCTTGCAACGTCTGCTTCTGAGTGTCAATGCGCGTCTCGAGTTCCTGAAAGTTGAGAGCGAAGCATTTCACATCTCATCTGGGAAAGGCCCATTCTCACACGCAGACAGACGCATTACTGAGCTTCACAACTGCACCTTGATAGTTTCTTTCAAGATCGCCACCTCCCTCGTCAGGTGGTCATTTTCGATCTGCAACGCCTCGATGTGTGCCTTGATCTCCGGATTAGTTTCCTTCGCATGTTGTCGACTCTTGACAACCTCTTCTTCCAGCTGCCTCACGAGCATGGCTTGTTTCTGGAGTGAGAGAAAGTAAAAAAATACATCTTAGGGAAGCACCAACACTTGCGGCATTGGGCGCTCCATCAAGGTCTCCCCCTTATTCCTCGCATTAAGCCGGTGAGAATATTACACAAGCAGTCCATTAGGAAGTCTAGTTAGGTAGGGTAGGTAAATAGGCTGGAAGAACACATAGGTAAGAAGGGTTTTTTTTTCCAGCGAATATCGTACACACTCATTGTGACGAACACGTAGGCAAGTCTACGTGTGTGCCTAACTTGTTGGATAGTCCCGAGGGAACACTTTTCTCGCCTGACCACGACAGTGATTGACGCGAGACACCAAGAATGAGATCTCTGCTGGCGACGACGGCGACGACGGCGACGACAACGACGACGGCGACGTCGAGTGAAAAGGACTTCCCCTTATCTTTTTACCTTGCCTATTCTATTCTGTCCGCCCGTCCTTGTCCGCTACGGGGGAGGGGGGATCAGTAATGTATGCACATACGTGATCATCGACTTGTTCCTCAGGTAGATGAAGCCCTCGTCCCAACAAGCTCGCACCGTCGCAGTTAGGTAGACAGATATGCACGTACATGTGTGGTACGAGCAGTACTGGGAGGAGGAAGCAGTCTGGAGGAAGGACAACTTTCTTTCTTTCTCTCTTCCTCCGATACATCCTGCACCACGACATGTATGCGTGTACGTATGGTAATGAAGCACCCATGGGTGGCAGCTTCCTGCCCATTACAAGGTGAGCAGGGAACTTTTCACACCACAGCTACCGACTCCTAATGCACAACCTTTGAGCTTGCCAGACCTTGAAGGTGTGCTCGCAAAACCTGGCTGCGCGTACAGTATGGACTACAGTGTCTCATGTCGTGCTTTGGAGCGATCTACGACCTTCCCCTCATGCGTGTGCCATATACGGAGATTAAGTCCTCGGACCCAGAATACATACAGTACCCACCCGTACATAGGTCCCCCGTTCTGTGCAGTGCACTGCTCGTGCAGCAGGCAATGATTCAACAAATGGACAGTGTAAGGACAGTACGTACTCAGACGTGTCTACAAGGAAAACGTTAGCAGTTTCAAGACTCATTGAGGACTGCAGCTAGCTGCACTTCGAATCTAATGACTGCTTGCATTTTTGCTGCGTGGTTTCAGCATCTTGGAAGCCAGCAACTCGCTCTTAGTACCACTCATATTTCTTCCGAAAGTTTGCTCCAAGTTGTAAAGGCTGGAGCTCTTGCTGTAGCCAGTGCCACAAAGGAATTGTGATTTTGCCACGCAAACATTTCTAACAGTTGCAGTGCAAAGTTGACATCGTAATGAGAGCAGTGCAACTTAGCATTTTTCAGTAATTAATCACCGAAACTTCAAGGACTGAACCCAAGTCGAGAAGGATCAATCTTTACCATGAAGCAAAGCCAAAAGAGTAGCCTAGAAGAGTAGTTGGTTACACTGCTTCTTAAATGCTGCAGCACTTTAATACCTCAGATCAGAGTGAAGCGTGAGGTGCTTGGCAGCTATTGCCAGTCTATTTATTATCCCCCGAATTATCACACGCCTTCACACGCCAGCAAAAGTGCTTTCACACAAATATGCATGCTCTAGTGGGGGAATACGTTGCAATGACTACAAAATAGCAGAGTAATAACTCATGTGTTACGCATACCGACGTGAACGTACTGTACAATAGTCCGACCGTGTGAACACGTACCGACGCACACTGTAGAACAACAGTACGTGGTACAGTGCGTAGTACATGTGGTTGGGGTGGGTTCGGCGGACGTGCCCGTATGTACTGTACATAGTGCACATTCAATCAATGCGTGGGTAAGGGGACAAACTGACGACTTCTCTGGCAGTTGCTTGCTTGTTTGTCTTAAGAAAGCCGCGACAATAACCTTGCTCAATGCATTTCTTCGTAAAGGTAGCCTAGTTTCGGTTAGCTCATTCGCAATCCACGAGGACACTTCGTGGCTTTGTCTGTCTGTCTGTCTGTCTGTCTGTACAAAATGTGTGTCTCTGTTTCTCTCCCTCGCTCGCTCCCTCCCCGTAGAGCGACCCAAATTAAAAAAAAAGCCAGGAAGCGAGAGGCAGAGGAAGAAAAGAGTCCAAGTGTTGTACTCCTGGCTGCTCGAGCCCCCCCCCCTCTCCGGGCTGAGCTCCATGTTCGTGCATACGCAGTGCAAGTCAGTAAGTACGTGCTCGCTTCCTCTTTTTTCCAGACGTGGCACATTCATTGTAGTGTGGAGGAACAACAACAAGAAAGGAAGTAGAAGGTGGGAAAGCTTGCCTCAGTATGAAAGAAAGAAGAGACCAGAACTGTGTGTCCTGTATCAAAAGGCAAGCAATATTCGAGTCTTTTTCCACTGTAAAGTGGTGCTTCACTGTTGCGAGAAACATTGTCTGAACAAGGAAGAGAAATCGGGACTGTCGGAATATGCTAGTGGCATTGTCAGCAGAGGCAATAGCGCTTTTTTCAATAAGCCCAGATAGCCGACCAGTTGCTGCTACTGCGAAGTCTTCCTTGCCAGAAGGAGCTTCTTAGAGCTCAGCAACAACCAGAATGTATTGAGAAATGACTTGGGAAGGACGATTTTGGGTTTTTTTTTCTTCATCACACTGTACTGCCTGTATGGTCGAAGTACGCAGGAACGCAGGGCATGGTTTTTTTCTCCGACAACAAGAAAAAATGGGAAATTCCATTTGAGCAGTGCAGATGTGTGTGTTTACATGTCTTTGCTGAGAGAGAGAGAGAGATCGCCGATGATTCCCAGCGAGACTGTTGCAGTCGACAGAGACTCAGCTTATTGAAGGCCACCTTTCAGCCGTAGTCTTCTACGTAGAAAGGAGGACTTGAGTCCCGGTGCATGGAACATCAAAAGCCAATGCCATAGACACTTCTCCGAGTTCTTTTTCGCCAGCAAGTCGATGGTTGGGACGCCCAGCTAGGATGGCGTCTCTCAGCACTGAACAACAACAACAGGAGGAGGAGCAGGACCTGTCATCTATAATGGACGACTCGGAGAGGTCTCGTCGTGAATCCGGAGAAAGCGCGATAGAAGAAGAGTCGTCCGAGGACAACGTGAGCAGGGTAATTTGTGGCAATGGCGGAATTAGCGACGACACTGATGCTACTTCTGAAGAAGACTTCGAAGATTTCCTGTATCCGTCGTTCGCAGACAAATTTATTGCGTCTGTGCCCGGACTTGGAATTGGCTCCACGCCCGCTCTCGGGGGTCTATTTCGGCTCTTCATTTGCGATTGCAAGAAGATTTCGGCGGAAAGTGGAGCTTCAGTTCAACCCAGACAAGACTGCTGGTTCTGGAAATGAGACTACTGCACTGTCCAGGCCACTGCTTAAATAACAGTCGTGCACGTAGGGTAGAACTTTTAGCTTTCCGTCCGCTGAGATGATGGAAAGCATTGGTTTGGGGCACTCGAGGCGAAAAAGTATGCATATACCCTTGAAAAGAAATATACGAGGTCGTATTGTGTTGGAGAGAAAAATCTGTAAAAGAGAAAGGTTACAAATGGAAAACTTCTCTCTGTCAGAACTCGCTTACCTGATTCTCAGAGTTAAGAAGCTTGAGCTGGTCGTTGATCAAGCTGTATTTGGCCGATTCTTCTTTGCGAAGAGCTCTCTCCTTCTTCAGTTCGGGGCTCCAAAAAGTCTTAATACTGTGCATGCTTGAGGCGAGCTTTTGGTTTGTCAGTTCAAGCTCTTTCCTCAGATTGGCCAAGTCTCTCTGCAACTCCGTGTGCGAGTGTTGTAGCTCGTTGAAGTAGGGATCGCCTCTACCCATGGTGGTAGGGACTGGATTGGGAGACAGGCGGGTGCCTCTGGGTCCCAGATCTCGTAGCATAGGATCACGCATGGGGTCGCGCATAGGGTCACGCATGGGGTCTCTCAGACCTCCTCCCGTCATCATGTCGCGGCCATAAAGACCGTCATCCACTGGATCCAGCATTGGGTCTCGCCTGTCCAAGCTGCGATCCCGGCGACCGTAGGGACCGCCATAGGAACCGGGGATGAAGTCCCTGTCAAGAGACCTTTCTCTGGGCTCTCTAGGAACGAAATCGCGATCGGCACCATAGCCATCGCGATCGAGTGAGTGGAAGCCTGGTCCACGGTTGCCTGGAAGACCTCGGCTGGCCGATCGCGATCGACCATGCATTCCCGGGCCCGCCGGCATAGATGTGGATCGATGGTGATCTAGTCCGCGGTCCATGCCTCGGTCCATCCCTCGGTCGAGGCCACGATCCATGCGCGGGTCACCCATGGTACGATCCATCATGGGGTCGGGATCGCGGTAAACACCGCCTACTGTAAATGCGCTCGTGGAGATCGACTGTGGCACATTTCTGCTGTACTCCTCGGGGTACTGTCCCGAAGGCGAGTTGGTGTAGCTTCGGGATGCTCCTCCTCCTCGACCTCCAGGTCTTTTTCCCACCACTCCCGTCGCAGGGCCTCTTGCAGGCAAGGGAGGCTGTTGACCTCCTCCAATTCCCCCAGCACCAGCCGCAACCCCGCCGCCGACCAACTCAGATCGGTTGAGCTGGTCTCTCCGGGATGGTCTCTGTTGAGGCTGAGCCCCAGCAATTGCCCTCGGACCCAAGGGCTCAGTGGTGGTGGTGGTCGGGTTGACCGCTCTGGGAACAGTGCTGCCTCCACTCCCGCCAAAGTGGTCCCTTCCGGCCATGCTGCTGCATTCCTCCTCCTTCCGCGGGCTCCTCCGACCCTGCGGGGGCCCGCGCGTGCGGTGAGATGCACGGGCTCGCTCTGATCATGCCACCGTCGCTAGCGAGGAGGCCCGAACAGGGACAGGATTACAATCAGGGAGCAAAACGAATGAGTTATGGGAATAAGGATGCAGAAGGAGACGTGGGGAAGGGGAGGGGGGAGGGGGGGGGGGGAAGTGTTCTACTACTACGGACGAAAGTCGCTATACGAGACGAGAGTGCAGGACTTGTTCACATCACGCAGCACGAAAGTAGTAGCAGCAAGTAATTTCTCGTTATCAAAAGATCACATTGCAGTAAGCCTCAAGTGTTCCTCATTCACCACCAGTAGCATGCAGACACATAAGTATAAGCACAACGCTCTACACATTAGCAAATTGTCACGACTCTCCTCGAGACACTTGCTCAATCGACAGGTTCTGGACTCACACTGCGGCCTCTCTGGCCTGGCCTCTGGCAAACGCCACCACCACCACCGAGGCTCTCCTCCTTTTTACCCTCTTCTCTAGCAGCGCCAGCAGTGTGGTCCCCAGCCCCAGCAAGGCTGGAGGCTCTCACTTGCTGCTCTCTTTCTCCCCGGGTCGTACGTCCTCCCTATTCTACTAGTAACAGCAGCACTGCTACTGCTGGTGCAGAAAGGCTATCCTGGTTGGCGTCCTTGGACTCGCTTACTGTGGTTGCGCCAGAGCCAAATCATTGCACTAAAATCGAAGGATGACCTGAGCTGCTTAAGAAACTCATTTCAAACAACAGGAAGGGTTTGATATTTTGGTCCCTGCCACTCTGGAACTGAGGTGACTGCATTCCATTCAGGAACACGTTCCGGGTGCGTAGGCATGCATGCAGACCAGCTCTCTGTGTCTCTTCTCAGTGTTCCTCATCTAGTCATGTGGTTTGGTCGTCCCATCTCGCCTCCGGAGAGCTTTCTCTTCCTCCCTCCTCCACTGGCTTGTGCCATATTACTTTCAATCTAGCTCCGGCCTGTCGCAGAGGGAGCCTTTCGCGCTGGCCGCCTCCATAGGCAAGGAGGCGACTCCCCTTCCAACGCTGTAGCTTAACTTTCTCCTGAGGAGCAGCAGAGTCATGGTGTTTTCCCTCTCTCTGTCTCTCTACGTGTGTATGTTGAGGCGCGCGGGAAAAAAACTTTAGCCGTTGCTTTTTGTCTCTCTCTTAGCAAAACTGTTCGTTGGTCTTCCTCTTTCCTTTTCCCTTCCCCCCTACATTGCCCAAGTTCTGGGGTAAATATTGTGTGGCTCAAAAAAAGCCTTCTCCTTAGACTGACTTTACAATAGGGAAAATGAAAAGATCCTTGTCATCAAGGATGCATTCAAGAGTCGAGTTGATTTCTGTGCTCCGTCCTCCTCTGGCTTTCTTATATTTCTCGTATTGCTTTTTTGACTTTCACGGTCTCTGACACTGTGGACTGCGGTGGAGCGGCGAAATATCTACGTATACCGACTGCACGAGTAATAAGCACAGTTCTTGCTTTGCCTCCTTCCTTGCGGAATGAGTTGATCGGAGGCCTAACATTGCACATTGAAGTCACACACACAAGGGTGGTTCTAGTGGACATCCATGCTGTCACCTGGCTGAGCTGCTCCTCTTTAGTACCCCCTTGAATAGCAGCTATCACGTGCGATGCATCAGCTGAAACAATGTTCATCTTCCTAAGCGACAAGGACATATGAAGCGACCAGGCCTTAGTGGCTGCGGCTTACGTCGAGCTATTAATCCTCATGGGCCTCACCCACCGAGTTGGATGGTGGCCAGAATGCGTGCGCAGGGCAGCTCCAAGTGAGCTCTTGCTGCAGCACAGAGTGAGATTAAGTGTATTCCCACCCACTTGTACTAATCATAAAGAATCAGAGCACGCAGAGGCCAAGGAATTTTTCCCTCCTAAAAAATATTATGCATGACAAAGGACTTGCATTTACATATGAATCAAAGAATGAGAAACTGCCACTTCCCCCTTATGTGACAGGTGCACTCGAGAACACTGTTGTTCTTCTCTGTGCCCAAGTGATCGAGATCGACGCTGCCGAAGTCGTCTGGGTTCGCGTTTGTGCCGGACCCCGCCATGACGGGAGCCTCAAGAGGCTTTCGGCCCGCACCAAATGAAACATGACGCTTAAATAATGAGAAATGAGGTCGTCAAAGGAGTGGACGAAGCGCCAGAGTCGATTGCTCGCTCCTCTTTATTGGTTCGACCGCGAGACGAAGAAGAGAGCAGATGGGATCCCCCACCCGGAGCCCCAATTGACCGTGACGCTCCTACGAAGGAGAATGCGGCCTCTCAGAGTCAAGTCGACTTCGCGGGGTTGAATGAAGAGGTTTCGCCGGTCGGGAGCAAGTCTTTGCGAAGGCGGACGGGAGCTCTCGAGGCCGCTGCAGCCGTCGCAGCCATCGTCGCATCCCAGAGGAAGGAGGGGGGTTCAGACCGGAAACCCTCCTCTATGGTCCCATCCTCGCTAGACCGAGAACGTCGGTTTTTCAATCCGAGATCCGATCTCCGGACAAGGGGCCCGGCCGGAGTGGTTGTTCCACAGAAGTGGCGGCGGCTACTCCAGCGACACCGGCGACATCGGCGACGCCGGCAAGTCCTCTCTGATCCTCGGCCGGCCGGATGGGCCACGCCGAGACTCTCTGATCGTCCTTCTTCTTCCTCCGCTCGGAGCTCGGGAAGGAGGGGGAGGCGGGCAGGCTGCCAGCACCTGCCATCGGCTGCCACAGGCTGCCAGCCTCCGCCTAGCGCCGGCCGACGTCAGATCAGAGAAAGGGAGGACGGAGGAGGAGAGAAGGATCTGGCTGGTCGGGAGCACCAAGCACAAGCGTGCAGCCAGCGAGCACCCAACAGGCAAGAACGAGATGATGGCGGCAGCCGCGGAGGCAGCTTGGGAGGAACAGAACAGCAGCGGCCAGCACTAGCAGAGCTAGCAGAGCAGAGAGGGAGACCGAAGACAAGAAGACTGTAGTTGGACTCGAGGAGAGAGACCGAGTCCCAAGAAGCGGTCGCGGACCTGCTCGAGGAAAGGAGTCGGACCGGAGAACATCGCAGATCACGGACGAGGTCGGTGTCCTCTCCGTGGGCCGCAGAGGAAACCACGGGATTGGCGACCGACGGAAGACCAAGAGGCGAGGGAGATGTGGAGGGTGAGGTAAGTGGCGGACGCGTCCGTCGCGCCCTCCTTGGGCGTCGTCGCACGTTTCCCTGGCTCCACCCTCCGACCGTTCTGATGTCCGTCAGGCTCTGATCGGAACGGTCTGGTGGAACGACGCCCGCCTCCCTCCCTCCCTCCCTCCCTCCCTCCCGGGGACCCACCAGGACCGTAAAGGCGTGATCGAAAGACCGGAGAACGACGGACAGCGCGTCTCGATCGGTCACGATGCCGGCGCCGAGGTGAGTCAACGTGTACAGCATGCATTGTCTTTTGAATCAGAAGGTGCAGATGGGCGGAGAGTCGGGGTTTTCTCAAGTAGTCTAGGAATGAGGTCACTTGGCTTTTTGCTCCCCAGCCTCTCCTTTGTATCACATGCCCGTGTAAAGCCGCCTATATGTAGACCTGTGGTGTATTGATCACGTGTAAACTCTGAAAACAGGCCGGGAAGTCTCAAGGACCCGGACGTGGCACTTCTGTTCGAGAGCGAGGACCCGGACAAGCTGTTCGACGACCTCCGCGAAATTGGTCACGGCAGCTTCGGGGCCGTCTACTACGCCAGAAACAATGTCACGTCTGAGGTGGTGGCCATCAAGAAGATGTCATATGGCGGCAAGCAGTCACTTGAGAAGTGGCAAGACATCCTCAAGGAGATCAGGTTCCTGCGCAAGCTCAAGCACCCCAACTGCATCAGCTACCAGGGATGCTACCTGAAGGAACACACCGTTTGGGTGAGTGAACAAGACCTTACTCACCACCAAGGACTTGGCCCACGTGCCGATGTCATGTGGCAAATTTGTCAGTAATCTAGATTTGCCCTAACAATTTTCATGGTACGTAGTGTAGTAAATAGCAGAAGTCCACTGCGTAATTAGGAGCTGTTGATAAGGGAGGAATGTTTGATCGAGTTTCTGAACACACGAGCTTCGAGTATGCTCATTTTGTTTGTAAAGACTCAATGATTTTTCCCTCTTTTGCAGCTGGTTATGGAGTACTGCCTGGGGTCGGCGTCTGACATTATCGAAGTGCATAAGGCGCCACTGTTGGAGGAGGAAATCTCCGCTATCTGTGCCGGGTGCCTGGCTGGTCTGTCCTATCTGCACTGTCAGAATCGCATCCACCGAGACGTCAAGGCTGGCAACATCTTGCTGACGGACGCCGGCTGCATCAAGCTGGCTGACTTCGGTTCGGCAAGCGTGTCCAGCCCGGCTAATAGCTTTGTTGGAACACCCTACTGGATGGCTCCGGAGGTGATCTTAGCCATGGATGAGGGTCAATACGACGGCAAGGTGGATGTGTGGTCCCTCGGTATCACGTGCATCGAGCTCGCCGAAAGAAAGCCGCCCTATTTTAACATGAATGCCATGAGCGCGCTCTATCACATTGCTCAGAACGACAGTCCCGCGCTCGCTTCACCCGACTGGGGAGAAGTCTTCAGACACTTCGTTGAAGCGTGCCTTCAGAAGAATCCCTGTGATAGACCCACCTCGGAAAGACTGACCCAGGTACTCACTTGAGTCGTAGAAAAACCTGCTTGTACCAGGACGCTGTATCTCGAAGCGCACAACTACAGATAGAGTCTTTGTATATATGCATAATTTATATTTCTGCTTTATTTTTAGCACCAGTTCGTGGCCAGGGTGAAGGCTACACACGTCCTGTTGGATCTGATCGCACGGACGAAGAACGCTGTTAGAGACTTGGATAATCTAAACTACAGGAAGATGCGAAAGATCCTCATGAACGACAATTGTGATGATCAAAGCACCATAGGTGACGACGGTACGTATCAAGTTACGTCTGGTATGATTGCAACTTTGAATGTAAAGTCGTTGGTTCTCCCTTTAGACGTCAGTGTCTCCGACATGAACGAAGATGATGGAGGTGCCGGTGGCAGTAGCAAGAGCAACTCCATCACTTCTGAGCACAGTCTTCAGTCGACGGGCATTAGCGCTTCTTCGCAGGGATCCTCCACCAACAGTCTTCCGGTAGGCGCGGCGACGGACGAGGCTGCGGGCGGCGCCAGCGGCGGCGCACTTTTGCACCCGCACCACCATCACGCAGGCTTCCACAGGCCGCAGACTCAGCAGATGCACGCGGGGCAGTCAAAGGTGAGACAAGTGGGTCTTGACTGCATCGAACTAGAAGTTCTTGACCAATTCTCACCCCTTAGGCGAACCCTCGTAAGATGCTGTCCGCGGCGGCCGCTCTTTCAGACGAGCCGACGATTGATCCCAAGAACTTCGCAACGATTAGGACTACATCAATCGTGCAGCGTCAGCACAAGGAGCACCTTCACGAGGAGATGCACGACCAAATGTCTGGTTACAAGCGCATGCGTAGAGACCACCAAGCTTCGCTCGCCAGGTTGGAGGAGACCTGCAGGCAGGAGATGGAGAAACACAAGGCCTTGTTGGACAGGGAGTACGAACAGTTGCTCACCCAGTTTAGCAAGGACTTGGAGAGGCTGCAACTCAAGCATCAAGAAGAATTAGGGAAAAAGGTATTGCCATTTTTCTCTCTCCTCGTCTTCCTTGTCCCTTATTGCACAAGTGCCATTCCTGAGCGTGACTTATTAATAATCCCTGTTATAGCTCAAGATCAATATTGCCACTGAGAAGAGATTGATCAAGGAGATCACTGATGTGCAAACTTTGCAAAAGAAGACTTTCGAAAACAAGATGAAGCAAGAGTATAAGCTGAAGAAGGAGAGGTGGAAGCGCGAGATGTCTCAGGATACTCCAAAGCGACAGCGCGACGCGATGCTTTCCCAGCACAAGGAGACCTTCAAAGAGATCGATGCAGCAGAGACGCAGCGGATGAGTAGAGAACAAAAAGAATACCTTGATCGGGAGGTGAGTGTGGTACTGAAACAAGTGCACGCAAGACGATATTGTTGCTTTTCAATAGCGCCTTTTAAACGAACCTTGTTCTTTGTACCAGGTGCGCAAGTTCCGCAGGCGGCGTCTGATTCGCTACCATGACTTGGAGCAGGATCTCCTGAGGGAAGAACTGAACAAGCGGCAGTCTCAGCTAGACTCTGCACATGCCATGTTGATGCGCCACCATGAGCAGACGCATGATCTAGAGGTCAAACAGCAGCGAGCAGTGCATGGACTTCGCGAAGACCACGTGAAGCGTCAGCACCAGACCGAGCTCAACAACCAGGACGAATACATGCGCCGGGCGCAACGCGAGCTCAAGAAGAAGCATGGACTCGAGCAGAAGCAACAGCCTAAGAGCCTAAAGCAGAAGGAGGTGATGATCCGCAAGCAGTTCAGGGACACGTGCAAGATTCAGACCAGGCAGTACAAGGCCCTGAAGGCGCAGGTACTGCAAACCACACCTAAGGAAGAGCAGAAAATCATCATCCGAAAGCTCAAGGAAGAGCAGCGAAGGAAAATGGCCTTGCTCGCAGAGCAATATGAGGAGACCATCGCCGACATGCTGCAAAAGCAATCGGTAAGAAGTGAACACTGGATGCACATAACGATAGATGCAACATGACAGTGTTCATACGTTAACATCGCATTTTTCGTTTACTCCCCTGTTTTATTTACTATCAGTGCGTGGGCAAATGGTGTTTTACAGAACGACAGCAGCTGGAGCGGGGTGGTAAAGTATACACACGCGTGTAAAGTCACTTCACCCCACACTACTGGACTGGGTGCAGCCCCGGAATCAGATGGACAGTGCTGAATTAAAGGCAGGCGGCGCCAGAAAATGTGGGAAGGGAATGTATCTTGAATAATTGTGGAGACAGACGCAGTTGTGACGACAGTGCCAGCTGCGACAGCACCTCCTGACAACGATGAAACATACTTGTAACACAAAATGCGATGTTAAACTACGAACGTCATTTTTACAAAGAAGCACAATAGGTATGATTTTGGATTTAGAAGCTCTCGGGGTATGACGTCCCTCGCCATCACCCTCTTCACCCTCGTGCCGTCAGTGCCCCTTGAGTTTCAAAGTCCAGCATCTCGTGTCAAGTGCCGCTTTTCGAAAATGACGTACAGTATATAATTAGGACTTATTTGGCTCTCACTTACGTTATGCAGATTCGCATGGATGAGTCCCAGGAACGCGAGGCCAACGAACTTGCAGATCGTCTACAGCATGAGCTGGAGATCCTGACGGCCTACCAGAGCAAATCTAAAATCGCTGCTGAACAGCAGCGTTCGCGTGAGAAAAAGGAGCTGGAGGAGCGAGTAGCTGTTCGCAGGGCACTGCTCGAGCAGAAGATGGAGGAAGAGACGCAGCAATTCCTCCAGGAGCGAAGTGAGCGGATTAGACTGCTCCATGAGAGGCAGAGCAGAGAGGTCGAACAATTTGATGACGAATCGACCAGGTTAGGCTTCAGGTAAGATCGATCCTCATGTCAATCATGCCGCGAGTAACGGTGGGGAGTCCGTCTGACCGTCTGCTTGGCAATCATCTCCTTCGAGACTACTCTGGGGGGGGTAGGGGAAGACGGGGAGTGTGAAGGGTGATGAAGCCACCGCACCACCGTTAACAACGGGCCAGACCCAAAACTGTTGGTCTTCAGCAAACCTAGTGACGTAAAACTTACTTTTTGGCTGAGCAGATTAAGACTGAGCTTATTAGCCTATTGCAAGTAGGACCAATGTAACGGAACCCCGTAGGGTTCAGACGGACGATCTCCTCTTGTGGTGAATAACGGAAAGACCTAAGAGACCTGAATGTTTTCAGTGCAATGGCCATAGCAGAGAGCTCCCGTGACCCAGGCTACGGCGAGTCTGATGGCGGCGGCGGCTCCTACGGGCTCTCGCACAGCAACAGTGCCGGATCCTTCTCGTCCTCGTCACCCAGTCAACCGCCGCATCACCTGCTCAGGCATCACTCGGCAGCTTCCTCCTCCAGCGGGTCGCTGTCGCAACGTACGCAGATGTGAACACCTAGCTAGCAGTTTGTAGTAGCCATTCTTTCTTGTTTTTCTTTCGTTACCCGCCTAGCATACAGTAGCTTCATTTTCGGCAATCATCACCGTCATCACAAAGAGGCAAGACCGGAGAGCGTTTTCATTATGTAAACTAACCAGATCAGCCTAATTGAGCATTTTTAATTTTGACGCTTCACACTGTTATTTCTCGCGCTCGATTGATAGCTCGTCATGTAAAATATATAAAATTATTACTGCATACCCAGTAGAACATAGTAGTGCGCTTTGTTGTGCCTCATGCAGTTCACACTGTGTGTAGGCATCACTAGACGAGAGCAACAGCAGCCAGATGAATTGTCATTGATAAGTTGGGAAGCTTTGCGCCATGCGGAGGAGGGATCGTTAACTACGTGAAGACCAGTCTGGTTGCTTAAGTGCATCCATGAATCGTGCGATCGATACAAACCGTCGTAGTCCAGAAGCCCAATCACTCAGCTGCCAAAAAAGTTTGGATGCTCCGGAAAAAGGTCCAAGGTTCGTCCATGTGCACGTAGCACTTGTCCAACATGTTACTGAAGACATCACGTAACTTAAGCATGGATTTTCGCACTGACAGTTGAGGTCAAAAGTTACTGTAGTTCATGCGGAAACGTTACGGATGGACTCGCTTTCAAGTGGCTGATATATTGTCCTCCTTTGTTATGGCATTGCTTCTGGAGTAATTGGGCATTATTGTGCGTTACCGAGAACAAAAAAAGTCCAAAATTTTCTCTTCTGAATCTGTCACAATTCGTGTTTCAACCGTCCCTGGGCTTGTGGGGCCAAATCTGGGCCATCTCCTTGGCCCAGTGCCACACATCATGCTAGTACATGGCGGACTTCGGGAACCTGAGGGCCTCATTGGCCTTGCCGCCAAGAGCATACTGGCGATCACTGGTCATCTCACTTGCTCCATCTTATTTGTTTGGTTTGGCTCCTCATTTCTGAACTACTAATTGCAGTTAGAAGGTCAACTCTCACTTATTCCCACTATTTGCTCCCCGTGTTGATTTGAATGAAGTTAAAAGTTCTTTGGGGTTTACCTGAACGATCCTGTTCAAGGAGGTCTTGATGTGCGCACTGTCAATCAACGATATTGACATGATCAGTGCAGTGCATGGTGCGATTTCCTTTTTCATGCTGACATACAGACGTTCATTCATCACGGGAAGCCAATGTTCTTATCGCCAAGGACGAAATGCCGTTTAATTGTAACACGACTCTGCCCGCACCTTGTGTTTCGCGTCCCCCTCCTTGTACCTTGTGCTCGGACTCGTTCAGTCTGTTAGGCACGTTAATGCGCTGCCGGAAAAGTTGGCCTTTTGTAATCTCTGCAACCGCCTGCGTGCAAAGTGACATGATGATACAGAAAGTGGACCCGTCGACGCCATCCCGAATGCTCTCTCGGTAGTGGCTGTCGTCGTCACCGGCGGACCCGTCGAAGTCGGGCCGTCCCTTACTTCTCCTGGCTTCGTCCTTGAGTCCCGCCGTAACGATCAAACAGAAAGCTCCGGATGCATGGGGGGTCCTTTAGAGCCCTTCTGTCGTCGTCGTCGTCGTCGTCGTCGTCGTCGTCGTCGCTTCACGTGGTACGGTGCATTTTAGGAAAAGAAAGATTGTTCTGCCTGACCTTGGTGCTCGAGCAGTCCATCTGTCCCTTCATTCATATATTGCTCACGACGTCGCTACTGTTAAATGATCATTGCATATACTGTACTTATCACCTGCACAGAATACTGTTTCATAAAGGATAAAAGACAAGTAGACAAGCTACGACCACTCGGTGATCTTCGGCGATTCGTTGACGTTCGTCGCTTCCACGTCCGTTTCATTGGTGTAGGAGACTTCAGAGTGACTTCGAGAGCGTGACTTCTCGTCTTAAAGGAAAGAAAAAGAAAGCCTTGTTTTTTGTACCACAAGTTCAGGACATTGACAAGAGAACGAATAGGCATTTGCTCGGCTCCTATTCCGTGCCATAGGTAAAACGTCACTGACCTTCAGGAACCGCCAGCTCGTTGTGCGGACGCTCTCCAAGACGCAGCCCTCCCCATTCCGGCTCATCAATAGTATCCGTCTCAGCGGAAGAATCGCCCACTTTCTTCTGGCTGCCTCTGAACATGATGGCCGCGCGTATTTTGTGCATGCTGCGCCGAAAGCGCGACTGCACCAAGGAGAATCCGTTCGCATGGTATTCCGCTTCTTCTTTCCGGCGTTCAGAATCCTGCTCTATTTTCCTGTTGTCCCACGGCGTGTCGTAGTTTAGCTCCAGGAAGGTCTCTCCCGCAAAACCATATCTGCGCAGCGCCAGGGCCAAAGCCCCCAAGAGGACGTCACTCGCGCCCACGGCCGAGTTGAGGAAGAAGGCGGTGCTGAGACAGAATCGAAGAGGCAACCCCTCCACGTGGATGACGTCCTTGTCGACGTCGGGCAGCAGCACCCAGAAGACAAAGCTGGCGAGCAGCATGACCGCGCCCGTGGCGGAGCACAAAAGAACTCCATAGAGTGGCACCAGAACCAGGAAGATGCCGCAAGCCACGAGCGTGGCGGCCGCGAAGTGAAGCGTGATCCGGGTGAAATAGCCAGCAGCGGGGAAGCGAACGCCCCACTGGAAACCGTCGCCTCGAGTCTCCATGTATTCTGCCACGGTGACGACCGGGTTGGGCAGTCCCAGAGCGATGGCCCGCAACTTGTGCTCGTACTCAATGACGCGCTGGCGACCCCCGTATACCAGGTCGAAACGGTTGTTGTAATAGACGCCGCGCATGCTCTCCGCACGATACGTCACGTTGTAGTGGTCGAGACCCAGGCGCACCTGCACTAAGGCCTCCAAGGGAGGCGTCAGCGAGGGATCGAAGTTGCAGTAGGAGGCGCGAACTACGGACTCAGCCACGTACCAGCGGTTGTCCGTGAGACCATTGGCGATGGTAAAGGCCGTGACCAAGATGACTGTCCCGATCAGCAGGGTGCTGATCCTGCGGCGGCGCGCCGACATCACGCAGAAGAGTAAGGCGACGTAAGCGGCCCCGGTGCCATAGTAAAGCGTCATCAGCTCAAGCGAAAACACCGCGGCGGTGTCGTTGCGCACCCCGAAGTAGGCCGGGCCCCAGCCGATCCGCGAGGACGTCGCTCGATGCGTCTCGGTGAAGCTTCCGAGAAGCGACTTCATAGTCATCCCTCCAGTGTTGTTGACAATCCCAGCGCAAACTGATGCCAATGTCAACACAACAGGGATCCGTGACAATGATGAGCAGGTTGAAGATGGTTAAAATTCACCCCACGAGGTTTCTCATCAGTAGAGGACGCAGCCGAACAAGCGTGCGAAGCAGAAAGATCGACAGATTTGATCGTTAAAGGGTCACACCCACCCTGTATATATATAAATGTAACGTATGACTGCCAAACATATATATATATATATATATATATCACTTAGCTATAAACTGTAATAGCAACTTAGCAGCAGCAGCGGGGTTGGATAAGGTGTGGTTGGATCTGATGGGGTCAACTCTCATTTTTTTTTTCAAGATTTCATTTGACTTAAATCCCGGGCAGAAATTCGGGATTTGAATGAAAATTTGATTTCATTTCCCAACAACTGAAATAAAATCCACGGTAGGTGGACAATCTGAGACAGCTTTTCTGCCCTGACTCCTTGATTTTGCCAAAACATCAACCGATTCAGTTAAAACACATGTTAGCAGGATTTTAGAGCATCGTAGCCCAAGAAGTGCACCAAACATTGTTCTATGAAGTAACCTTTTTTCTACTTTTCCCACCCTCAGTAACAAAGGTTCCCAACGATACTTTTTCATTAAAGAAAATTGCTTTTTAATGCTATTTTAATGGACAGAGAATTCGGAGGATTAGGCGAGAAAACAATCTTGATGCAGTCTTTCCATGTGGTCCTAACATTTCAGATATTTCATCTCCAGATTTGCTCCCTTGAACGCGTCTGAGATTTACAGAAAGACGCGTCTTTGATCCATCCGGTTTCGAATGGGGAGCTGCTCTGAGGTGATTGTGGCCAGATGCGGAGCAGCAATAGGATTCTTCTCACATAGCATTAGTCTTACTTAGCAAATCGACTCACTTTTCTCAATATTCGCACGTCTTTCCAGGATGCCAAAAAGTCGCAGGCTTTTTTTTTCCACTCCCATTGATGACATTCGTGTGACAGGACATTTTTCTTTCACAAGGAAAAGCCTGAAAGGAGCTTTCGACACCGAAGCCCACACCAAAGCTGAGGCAGTTCTTGAAATCTGCACGATCTGACAGACTCATTTCAGCATTCATTTCATATTTGTCAGCAAAGCGTTCAGACTGGTTGCAGGGGGAGGAGGGAACAACACACATATCAATCAGATAAAAACAATTGCACAATTTTTCTCGTTTCTCCTCCCAAAATTTGTCAAATCTCTTGAAAAGTAATTTTAACGTGATCACGCGCATTTGACAGAAAAAAAAGTCCACTTTTTGTTACTCCAGTGCCGAAGGAGAGGAAAAATGTCCGCCCGAGGTGACTCCTCAAGACGCAAACACAAAAGGGTCGAAGAAAGAAAGGAGCTACAGGGGTATTCAAAAGTGGCGCATTGATCATAGACGAATGGAACATTCGGAGGCCACTGTAAACTCCTGACACGTAGAGGACAGCTTCAGAAGCAAGTCACAAAATGAAACAGCAAAAACATTCTCATCAAAGTTTGAAAGTGGAGAGCGTACAGTCGATCCTACTCTTTAGGAGTCCAAATAGACATTCTCTGCTGCTGCTGATGATGATGACCGACCCAAACCATGCTCTTGTGACTCCTTTAACCCTCCAAGTATCGTCGCCTTCAGCGCTCCTAACCTCGTAACAGGCTGACTTCTAACTTGGTCAGGCAATGCGTGGGTCACTTCTGAACGCCCCTGTACACGCCAGCAAAATGCTCTTCCAGGTCCTGCCTGAGTCGCACACGCTGTGGTAAAGTGCACACGTTCAGGTGCATGCAACAAAGGCCGATAAGAGCAGAAAAACGAAACTGCTCTCTTCTCTAACCCTTTCTTTGCCAACTTTCTTGTCCGAATCGACCGACCCATGTAATCTGTCGAGATTTCTCTCTCTGTGGGGATAGAAAAGGAGGCAAAAAGACCGAAGAGACAACGAATTAGCGCGAGCGCGTTTAACGTTACTCGGGTTAAAAAGAGCGTCTCCGAACGAGTCATCAGCTGCTCACAGCGCTATTACTCCAGCTGTTTCGTTACATTTGTCTTTTTTTCTGGATGAAGGAGTCAAATTCCATCACATTGATATTCTCCAGCGGCAAAAAAGAGCGAGCGGAAGAAAAAGAAAAGAGGTTCTGTCTCTCAGAGACAGGTTCGTCTTCAATCTTGCTCTCTCATTCTCGAGTCCGCACTAGTTCTGCGACGAAGGCACGCGTGCTATTACCGTTTCTGGATAGAGATAGTTGTTACAAATATATATATATATATATATATTCTCCTAGATGAGCATTCATTGATATTACTTTCGATACAAGAGTAACTAGCACGAATATAATAGCACTTTTGGCTTGTACTACGTGTAGATCAGAGGTTTTTCAACAGCCATCAAAGTAGACTCACTTGGAATGACAATTTGGAGACTCGCCAATCATCTGCACATCAATTGAGGCAAATCCTGCGATTAAGCTGTGGACAGGGACAGAGGGAAGGCAAAATCGAACAGATACCGACTGCTTTTGCTCTCATCGAATTCAGACACGACGACGGGGCTGTCCCGTAACTTGTCTCGAGAAGTCACGCTGCACTCGTCCGTGCCGCAGGAGACGTACAAAAAGCGGGAAAACGAAGTACATGCAAGAGAGAGAAAAAATACATACGCGCGTCGATCTCATCTGACTGACGGATGGGGGAGGGGGACGAGGGTAGAGCGAAATGAATAGCCTTCCTGGAAATGGTCTCAGCGTCCCTACGTAGCGGCGTTGAAAAGACTCAAAAGACTCAAAAGACTTGGAGACAGTCGCTATTGAAAGTAAGAGGGCTTCTGCTGCGCCCCTGCCTACGTAGCGCAGAGGGATATGCATTTCTACGTTACTGTGTCCATCTGCCAGAGCAAGGAGCTGTACTCTAAGTGTTGGTTTCTCATCTTCCTCACCAAGCTAAAGGTACGCTACTCAGACTTCCTACTTCAGCAGTCGTAGGTGTGCTGTACAAGTTATGCAAGCAAGTGGGCATGTTGCCACGTCTATTTGTCCGTTCGGTCGATCTTGACGTCTTCGAGGCCGACCACATCTGCACCCACAATCTTCTTAGGCAGCGGCAGAGATGTCGGGCCGTTGTTGTTGCTGCAGACGCTGCTGTTGCCGCCGCCGCCGCCGCCGCCGCCGCCGCCGCCGCCGCCGCCGCCGCCGGTACCACCGCCACCATTGTCACCGCTCGAGCCAAGGCCCTCAGACTCTGCCTCACGTGGTGGCGACTCTTGCTTGATCGAGTCCATGGGCACGGGAGGAAGAGACAAGTCTATCGTGGTTGCATTGCTGGAAGACTCTGCCCGCCCGGTGGGCTCGACTGGGGGCAGCGGGCGTCTCTTCTCTTGCGGGGTGTGCAGGGTGGTGGGAGTGCGCATCATGACGGGGATCAAGTCGGGGTCGTCGTCCCTGATCTTGTCCAGAAAGTGGGTGACGTCTTGGACGTCTCTGCTGGACGATTCCGGCTTTTTGTTCATCTTAGAAGCCTTCAGAGCGGCCAAGTATGTACCCTTCTTGATTTTTAGGTATAGGACTTCCGAAACAGCTTTCACGGTGTAGTCCGGTACGAAGGGAATGTTGGAAGGGTCTAGGAATCCAGAACCTTGCCTGCTTGGCATAGGGGGCAAGTCGACAGTGGCTGCACTGTGTCTTTTCACCATTGACAGCTCGATGGCGTTCTGCGTGTTTGCCTTGCGCAGATTTCCTTTAGGATGAACGGCTGTAGATGCGTTCATCACGTCACCCTGGCTGTGAGAGCTGACAATCGCAGAAGCCGTCGCAGCCATTTTGCCGATGCCTCCGTCAGTGGATAAGCCGACAGCTGCAGCGGAATTCTCCAGCACTGCATTTGTCAGGGTCTGGATCCCGAAGCAAGTGAATGGGCCACTCTCAAACACGAGCTCTTCTCGACCAATGTTTACTTCAACATGACCTTCAATGATCAGCACAAAGAAATCGATGGGTTTGCCCTTATGGATGACAACGACGTCTTCCTCGGTCATCTTGGAAGGATCCTTCTTGAACTTGATCTCCCTGAAGACGTCAAGTGCCAGAAGCTTCTTTAGCACCATGTCGTTGATCAGGGGCGGCTTGAATGGCTCAACTGAGGTGGTCAGATATTGAAAGACAGCCAGAGCCAACTGGGGGGAAACAGTTACTTGCTTCCGTTCCTCTAGGTTGAGCCTATGGAAATCGCTCTCTTTGCCCTGCCTCCCCTCACGCTTCCGTTTCCTCTTGGTGCGGTTGTCCGTGATGACATCAGTTTCATCAACAATCTCTGTTTGGATTATTTCCTCTATGATGTCTTCAAGTGTTACCAGTCCAATAGTCTCATAGGAGGGATCTCCGTCACCTTGTGTGTTGATCTCCTGTACAAAAGCCATATGCCCTTTTTCACCAGATTTGAATTCATTGAACATGACATTGAGTGGGGTGTCATGGAAGACAAAATTGACATCATTGCAGTAGAACTGGCACACCATTGTCAGGGGCATCTTGTCATCAGGGTCAATGAACATGAGGTCTTTTGCAAACAGAATGTGCACAATATTTTTTCTGTCGGAGCTATAAACAGGGATGCGAGAGTAACCTTGCTCTCTAATCTCCGAGACAGTGTCAAAGTCAAGGACTGCATTGATGGGCAGCATGAAGACATCCTCGACTTTGGTCATGACATCCTTAACTGTTTTATCTTTGTAGACAAGAGCTCCTGTAACAATGTCCACCTCTTCCTTCTCTAAGTCGTTATTGTCATTTGTGACCCTGATCAACTCAATCAGCTTCTTCTTATCATAGACTGTTCCAATTTCTGCTCCTAGAAGTCTGTCCAAAATCTTTGATATAGGAAATGACATGGGAAAGGTGAGCATCATGAAGAATTTAGTTAGCCAGATAGTGTAAGCACCTACAGCAAGTCCATGCCTTGAGCAGATGGCCTGTGGGATGATCTCGCCGAAGACAACAATTCCAATTGTTGCACCCACAATGGCCACTGGTCCTGAAGTGAGTGTGTCTAGCAAAATGGTCAGCGTGTTGTTCACGAGGACGTTGCCAAGTAGCAAGGAGCAGAGCAAAAAGTTCCCATGTGCCCTGATGGGTGCAATCTTGTTAGCGTACATCTTTTCGTTCTCCGTTCCCGTGTTTTGTACAATCTTCAGCTCTGTCTGATCAAGTGCCATTAGACCAAGGTTAAGCCCAGAGAACAGACCTGAGAGCGATAACAAAATGGCCAGGCATATGATCATCAGCCAGACTGGCAAGAGATGCTCCGTGATCTGAATCTGGGCTTCTGTGCTATGCCCCTGGTGTATAAAGTCCTGCCTATCAGTCTTGAGGCAGAAGTAAAATGTGTTCTGGTCCTTGATAGGGTGTAGCTTTCCTCCGGGAATGAGAAGCGTGGCGGAAAAGCCATCTTCACTTGCCTCAATGCTAAATGGTTCTGACTGCATTGAGTGAGCTTCATGCCGTTGACAGCTCCTGTTGTAGGGTGCTTTCGCTGTAGTCAACCTGACCATTGCGTCGCTGGTGAGACCGATTCCATAAAGCTTAAGATTGATGTCATGACCTTTCAGTACAACGATCTGTCCGTCGTCCCCGTAAGTGGCATCTTTGTGAGTGTCAGTGAGCCTGATGGTGAGGATCCGGGGGCCACTCGGATCATCATCATAATCCAGAGCGGTGTCATTTTCTTCAGAGGTGCTTCTGCTAAGTCTTCGTCCATACGGATCAAGAGTGAGGGACTGATCTGAAAGACATTGGGGTTGAGTGAGGCATTTTTGTCTCTTCAATTCAGCTAACAGAACAAGAAGCTTCTTAATGTTAATGCACTTGCACTTTGAAGTGCGTTGTGCTCTGATGCACTCGTTGGCGCATAAAACACGCTACTGCCATACGTACGATATAACCTGAAGTCCTTCAATCCGGTAGGACGTAATCGTGCATCGATTAGACATGCTCTTATGTCCTGCACGTGAGATTGTCACTTGGTACGTGTGGACTTACATTTGAGGTATCTATGTAGCCATGTACACAATGCACGCCGGCAAAATTTACCAATTTTATTTTCTCGTTTCAGTGAGGTGATGCCAGCATTTGTGGTGTTCTTGACGAAGTTGTGCCAGTGAAAAACTTGGAACCCTGAAAATTTCTCCTAAATTCATGAGAGAAACCTTTTACGTGTACGTACCGACGTAGAAAGCCTTTCTCTCACTTTTGGGGGAGGTACCATACTTCACGGCGACCAAGCCCCGCTGTAATCAAGCCCCTGAACCAAATGACGAGAAAACATTTTGACACGCTGTGGTAAAGTCGAGGAATATCTAAAACCCCTCCGCCTGATGATTTCGTCTGATGTTTCTTCTTGGAGGAACATGTTTTCAATCACCTTTGCTTTATGAACGCTTTCTCCCCGGCTAAGCTCAATTAGGCTTAATTAAGGGGACATGATCGGTGCCTAGCCACAATTAAGCTCTCCCTGCGGACTTATTTGAGGTGAAACGTGGCGAAATCCGCTACAGTATGATAAATTTGACTAGTTCGTTCCTCACCATGGCCATCGAAAGAGTTCACTTCATTCTGCCAGAAGTCAGACACGACTGCCACGCCGGATCCCTGCACAATTCTGGAAGCTAGGGACACCACGCAGATCGTCGTCAGCAAGTGCAGCAGGTGCGTCGCCGCCGGCTTTCTAATCGCTGCAGTCTTTTTCGCCCGCTGCAGCCGCGGCAGCCGCCGCGAGGGAGGCTCCGACTCATCGTCCATCACGACCATCAAGAACGCTGCCTTCTCACGCACCGCAAGAGATATCTGCAGGTGCAGACGTTGAGCCTCTCGCTCCGATGATGACGCACTTGAGTCCTGGCCACCATGACGATGGTGTCGCCGCTCGACTCGACGGACGCCGGCTTCTCCGGCTTCTCTCCGCGCTCGTCAGGTGACTGGAGCCACCTCCAAAGCCGCCCTCCCTTTGCGACTGACTGAAGGGGAAGGGGAAGACTGATGATTTGAGATGAGAGAAAGAAGGCCCAGGTGGATCGGATTGGCTTATAAGTGTACCAGCTCTCTCCTCTCTCTCTCCAGCGTGCGCAAGCCACTTGGGACGGCCAGGAAGGGGAGAAAATGGCCTCTCTTCTTCTCCGTGTTCGCCGCAAGATCGTCGCTCTCTCCTCAGATAAAATGTGCCTGGCTTGGCTCTGGCCGAGGCCTTCGCCTGCACTCTCTTGCTCCTGTCTGACACGGCAAAACTTTGCTCTCTTCCTCAGTCTTTCCTCCTTGCCTCCGTCGCTGCTCTCCTTTCCCTCCTTCGCCGTACGGCATCATCAAGACTTCTGCGGCCCCGGCGATCGACCACACTTACGCTCCTTTCCCGCCCAGGACTTGTGCTATCGATACTTGGACTTGCAACGATGGACTTGCGCTATCGGGCCGACTCCGCTCCATCGCTTTTTTTAATGCTTCTTCAAACGTATCTTGCTGTCTGCCGCCATCTCCTTGCGTAGTACGGACAACGCGAACAACGGACGGCAGGGAGGGCGACGTTTGGAGGTTGCGTGAACTCGGATTGTATCTTGCGTCAACTCGAAGTTTGTCCTTGGCTACTCGTTCTTAGTTGCGCTTGCGCACTCAAAAGCAAATAAGATGTGTCAAACATCAACAAGAGTCAACATCTTTAATTTTTCTCTGACTGACTGGGATCTTCCACTTTGACGATGTAAGGACTGGTGGATTAGTCTGGACAGACTCTGGGACTTTCGCCGCCCCTGACCTGGTCTGGCATGGCGAGGCAGGGCAAGGCAGAGCAGGATACAGCTGAGTCGAAGCTACTATTGGACGGGATGACACGGTCGAGATCGGACATGTCGATCCCTCCGGAAGAGCGACGCAACGCCGGTTTTCACGACGCAGTCGTCAACGGGAGGAAAGCTGGACCCTCCTTTTTCTTCAGCCTGGGCAAGCTTCGCGCCGTCGTCAACGGGTGGGCCGAAGCCAAAGGTCTTTCCGTGGGAATCATGGTCAAGTCATTTGTGGCAGGAGGTGAGCGTTAGAGATGTACAGAGAGAGGGAGGGAAGTGAGAAGGAAAGAGCTTCAGTCCCTTCGGTTCTTTTTCTGATCGTCGCCTCCAATCACGGACCAGATCACTGCCTCGACGACGCAGAGAAGCACGTAGAGTAGGCAGCAAAGCAGGACCACGCCCAGGATGAGGCAAAGCTGCTGTGCAGCCCTCAGGGTCATGACCCGAAGGTCTCCTGCGGCACACATCTCACTCAGGTACTCGCCCAGCGACGCCCTGTCGCAATGAGAGGAACTCTGACACAGGCGCAGGAGGGCGGAGCGCTCGGACTCGCAAGTCTGCTGAATTAGGGCCACGCTCTGCAGAAAGAGCAAAGTGAGCTTGTGAAGGTTTTGCACTCAACGAACATTCCTTTTCTTTTACCAACACTACCTTTGTGACAACCTCCTTGTTCATGTCTCCAAGTTGGGTTGCGTATGTCATCATGACTTAGGAAGTCTGCTTGGACACATCTGTCTCCCGCACAGTGTCTATGCACAGTTTGCATGAACGTATCAACGCTGTTGTTTGCAACCGGCTATGCAGAAAGCCTGCATAGGCGATGCTCTTTTCTTTGTTGCCCCCTTCTTTCTTCATGCTAACAGCGCATTTGCAGGAAAAACAATCAACTCTCCCGGGGAAGAGAGCTTGAACGTAAATGTTAAAGGGAAATAGGCAACGCTTTCATTAGCTCACTCGGAGTAAGATACGTATCAATCACGAAGATCTCCTTCGCCTTGTTCATGTCGGCCACGTGAGGAGATTTTGATTCTTGTTTTATTGCAGGAGTGGCTGGCATGGTGGCCAAGTCGGCGGTTGCGCCTCTGGATCGAATAAAGATCTTGCTTCAAGCACAAAATGCCCATTACAAACATCTCGGTGAGGTTTGCTTTTACCTACCTGCCCTGTAGTCAGGTCATGGGTCTTACTTCTCATTTGTTTCGTTGGTTGCAGTCATACAACTTATGCAGGGCTGGTTTTTTTAACAGGTGTCTTCTCTGGCCTTAACCAGATTGTGCGGCGCGAAGGCTTCCTGGCGTTATTCCGCGGCAACGGCGCACAAATGGTTCGGATTTTTCCGTATAGCGCCATTCAGTTCTCCTCCTTCGAGTTGTACAAGAGCAGCCTTCCTCGACTCTTCTCCCTCGAGCCGACCTCGCACGTCGTGAGGTTCGTCTCGGGATCTTGCGCTGGCATCACGGCGGTCTCCCTTACCTTCCCACTAGATCTGGTCAGGTTAGTGGAGCAAAGTGCCACCGTTGAGCAAGAACGTTGTCGATCTGTCCTCGCATATTTCCAGAACACGCTTAGCGTTTGAAACGGCGCACAAACGAAGATACCTGGGGATAAGACATGCCCTGAACATCATTCCTTCAGAAGTAAGTGAGCCGCATCAAGGCGATCCAAATTCTTTTTAGCTCTTAAGCAAGACTTTTTCTTCTTCGGCAGGAAGGAGGTGTACGCGCACTTTATCGGGGAATTTTTCCCACCCTCCTGGGCATGGTCCCCTATGCTGGCTTCGCATTCTACTGCTTTGAGGTGTCTAAAGCTTTCTGCATGCGTCACCTGAGCAACCTGGCATGCACAAGGATCGAAGAAACCGCTGAGGACGGTTCCCAAGTTGAAAACATCGTGGTCTTGAACGTGCCCGCCAAGCTCCTCTGTGGAGGCCTTTCGGGCGCTGTCGCACAGACCTTTTCTTACCCGCTCGACGTCGCCAGGAGGAGGATGCAGCTGGCTATGCTGCATCCTGACACTGAAAAATTCGCGTAAGAATGTTGTTACTCGTGGTCCAGCTCGATGGTGTAATACGCATAAGACTCGATGAACCGTTTCCTTCCTCTTTTAGTCTTGGTACGTTCCATACCTTGCGACTGATCTACCGAGAGGATGGAATCATTAGCGGTCTCTATCGTGGACTGTCCATCAACTATCTCAGGGCCATACCCATGGTGTCCCTCAGCTTCACCACTTACGAGCTGATGAAGCAGGCGTTGAACGTCGAGGCGAACATACAGGCGAGAGAAAGGTGACCCTCGTGCCGAAGACGGACAACCGTAATAATAACTGTATTGCTGATGATGTTTTGTTGCGCTAGTCCACTAAGACACATCCAGATTACATAGCACTCGGGTGCCAATGCTGTCTCAACGTTACTGATGTGCTACTTGATAGCGGTACTCTCCTTGATGTCGATGTGCTACTTGATGGCGATACTCTTCTTGACGTCGATGTCCCACTTGATGTCGGTACTCTCCTTGACGTCGATGTGCTTCGTGATGGCAGTGTACGCCTTGATGTCGATGCGCTACTTGACGGTGTCCACGCCAAACATCTAGTGAATGTTACCCAGGCTCCTCGTATTAAAAAGAGAGGTCCTTAATTAAATGGTACAGCCATGAAAATTGGGGAAAAGAGAATCGGTGTAGGAAAATGCTTCAAATCTTCATGACAGCCTCTTACCGTCAATTCAAGCAATGGACTTCCGCCAGTGTGAGCTTGATGCCAAGATGTTGTTCTACCTGGTGGCAGTCGTGGTAATCACGTATTTCTGCAGAAGACTGAAAGAAACCGAGGAAGAACCACGAGCAGACAAGTGGAAGGCGTTGTTGTGTGGGGCTGTGCCATTTTTGCTCTTCGTTGAGTCGCTAGTTTGGCTGACCTGGTTCGCGCTGTCGACGATTCAGACTGACTCCTTACTTCAAGTGTCCAGACAAGTCGGAAATAGCGTCACAGAGAAACGTGGTGACCTTCTTCTCCGTAAAGGGCTGGAATGTCAACAGCCAGTTGTGAAAAAGACCCTTCTGGAATCCGGTCAACTTGAGCAGTTCAAGGGCAAGAAGAGATTGCTTTGGCTGGCAATTTGTGTCCCAGCTTTGCTTGCTGCTTTGTTGCAATAGAAGAACTGTCAATCTTGTTGTCAGGTGAATAAATAGCATTATAGAACAGGTACCCTAAGTACTGTATCTTCCAAGCGTGTCAGACTGCAGGACAGCCAAACTGTCTTCGTATGTAACGTATTTTGTTGGAGAATGCATCTACTCAACCAAGCCACAGAAGACTGAACCGAGTGCTCCTCGAGGGGGTTTTAACGTGCCCTCCTACTTGTACTTTTTGCAGGCCTTCTTTGATCTTATTCTCATTGTCACTCTCTGTTGTCCTAGCAATGTAGGCGATGGGTAAGTCAAGATCTCTGCTCTTGAACTTCCGTAACCCCACACAAACTCTCGTCTTGGGCAGCTTCCTCTTCACAGCCACCTCTGTGGCTATTCTAGGCTGCTCCATTCGACTTTTTCAGCTTGTGCAGCGTCGTCTTCACTGGCTAGGTGTGCGAACGGAACCATCACAGTGACAGGATCTTTCAGTCCAACCCCTTGCTCACCTCAAAAGTCACGCAGTCCAGTTGTTCATTTCGTAAATTACGGCTTTATTATTGCGGTTCTGCTCTTACACTTAAGGAAAAACTATGCTTTTGCACAATAATACGACATTTAAGATCAACACATACAAGCATTAAGGTCACAGTTTTTGGTGATACTTTGTGACAACATTCCGGATATTAGAGGGCAACGGAACGTCCGTGACAGTTTCCGGTTTATGCTTGGTATGGAACACCGAAGCCGGCGTTACTACTTTTTGTTCAGCATCGCAGAGATCACCAGGCACTGGAATGTTGATTCGACTCACTACAGATACATATGGTACTTACACTGTACAAAGATCATATTGCTTTAAGGTGCTTGATTGCCGATGTCAGTAAGTTTGCATCGCGTGTGAGTACCTTGAAACATCTACTCTGCTAAGTTGTATTCTGTTGAATACGTGTCTTCCTGGTTGTAATAGTCGTAGACCTTGACGATGGCGGGCTTTAATTCGTCCACCTTGGCCGTCCTCTTCACGCGGAACTGCCAGCAGGAGCTAAGCTTGGGAATGTAGTCGAAGTAGAGGATCACCACTCCCTTTTCCTGATCTATCTCAAATTTCTTCACTGGTGCCCCCACGTGATTCTTCAGCGGCTCCAGGCTGGCCGGGACGGCCGCGAATCCTGACAACAACTCCACTTCCACCACGGCCATGTCTGTCTTGGTCTTGGAGCCCGTGTACGACGCGCATACGCTCAGCTCACCCTTGGAATTCTGTTGGGCGCTCACTGAGAAAGACTTTTGCTCGGGGGAGTTTTTCACATTGTATCTGAGCACGGTCTGCATCATGTAGCAACCCCGGCCGGATACGGTAGCGGAGAGTTGGTCTGTCGGCAACTGTGTAAGCTTTTGCCTCTGCAGCAACAATTTGTTCTCTTCGTCCAACATGAATTCGTGTTCGTCATCAAGGTTAATGGCGAGGTCGTTTTCGCTGGTGCTCACCTTGAGTGAGTACTGTGAGAGCGCCTGCAACGCCACCGCAGTGTCCTGGGTGGAGACGAAGCCGCCACGACTATTGCGCTGCGTCGCCAGCCAGCGGATCGTCTTGAGCGCTTCAGGCAACTTGTCCTGCAGGGTAAGGCTGAGCACGTTGTACGCGCTTTGCTCGACTGAACGGGCTCTGCTCGAGCGGTCATTCCAGAAGAGCTGGCCGACGATAGAGGTGTTAGCAATGACGATCAGCTCATTCATCCAGTCTCCAGCTTCGCTCAGTGGCTCGAAGTCTTCTTCTCCATTCTCTTCATTCATCATCTGACTGTTGTAGAGAGTAAGAGCGTAAGTGGCGAGCGACTTTGCGTAAAGATCGTCCGTCTTGTTGGACCTGACACAATTGACTGCATTCTGGATGGGCTTCTCAAGGTTACGTACTAAAATATCAGCTCTTAAAAGCGCTTTTCTAGCCTCAAGGAGCGTGATGAGCACCGAAGCTGTGATCGATTGCTTCGTGCCCGACAGCTCGGAATGAATAACGTAACCGGCATTACGGAAGCAACCTTCGCTGTCCTGGTTGGAGAGGAGCCAAATGAAACTCTTCTTGACGCTGAAGAGGTCGATCTCGATGAACCTCGATGCCTGTGAGAACACCTTAACGACGAAGGCTGTCAGCCACAGTGATCCTACTTTATCCCTTTCCGGACCCCACACGGAATATGCCCCGTTTGAGTGCCTAAACTTTTGCTCGCGCTCGTACCCGGACGTCATGTACTTCTTGGCTGTGGCTTCTAGCTCGGGCTCACTTTTGCCCGTGCCCGTGAGGTAATCCATCAAATAGACGTTGGGGGTCATTCCGATCATGTTCTGTTCACCGCAGCCAGTGGGCAACCGGACGAGTTTGTCCAGATTGGCCAGTGAAGGTGCCATGATGTCCCCGGAGATTTGCAACCAAGCACGCTCTGATCCTTCCACCAAGTCATCGGGCAGGGTGAGCGCTTCCAATGTCACCTCCTCATTGGGCTCGTCTCCTCTGCACTGGAACACCGACTGCACCTTCTCCACCGGATAACCCTCAGGCTTCACCTGGATGGGCTTGCGCAGCACGTCAGTGTAGCCTTCAGCCTCTCCTGCCGTAGCGGCCGCACACACTTCGCCATCTCCTTTCGCCTCGTCCGTAATCCTTGCCTCCACAGTGACGTTGACCTCGTGCAACGTCTTTGCAGTGAGACTAAACGTCTTGATTTCGTGATCTTTTCCAGACAGGCAAACATCCGAAGATGCCCGGTCCAGATTGAAATCCTCAGAGGCCAGCATAGAGAGTCGCATGGGAAGAGATCGTGCGACTGTGTTAAACACAGATACGTTGACTGGTAGAACTTCACCTCTCTTCACCGAGTACGGCATGTTGATGTCCGCAAAGAAGTCCTGGGAGATGAGGAGATTGGTCTTATTGGAGATTCCGAGCCCTGACTGAGCGTTGGAGCAGAGTACCTCCCCCACCCAAGTGGTGATTGTGTGAGGGGCTTCCAAATCAAGGTATGCGTTGCCCTCGGCGTCTAGCTCGACAAGATTGAAGAGCCAAGTCTCGGGAAAGTAGTTCCTCAACTCCACTGCATTCTGGCGGACGTTTGCAGAGCCCAATGGCTGAGCTAGGGCCGCGACTTTATTGTGACTAATTTCATGCTGGGGCCCTGCTGTTGTTGTTGACAGAGGTGGAGCTGCCTCGTCTAGCACAAATCTTCCATCGTAGTCTTCAAATTCTGCAATCTGTGGCTGGGGTGCTGCCGAAAACTGAACACTCCCACCTCGAAGGGCAATAGCGTCTTCTCTCAGGTTGGTGGCGTCCACTAGGTTGTCACACTTAGTGTCGACTAGAAGCTGGTCTGACATAACGAAGAGTCCCATTCGCTCAAAGGCCCTGAATAGCAAGTTGGCGTTGTGGCATCCGCGGCCCGAGGTCCGATCGTTAACAATGCGCCTTTTGGCGATAGCCTCCTTCAACTCTTGAACTCTGTTTGTGGTGATACGATTGCGGTTTCCAACCAGATCCACCGATTTGTCCACAACGCTGTAGCCGCAAAGTGACTCCGCTTCTCCCTCCACTTTCAGCTGCACCTCGGCGCCCGGGGTCTGTTTGTTCTCCGACCACCTGAGCAGCGGCTGTGAAGCACAAGAGTCTGCGCGGAAAGAGTGAGTCGCCGAAAGGCCTTTGCTGTCGCCTTCGCGAAGATAGACGAGAACGTTGATGTCGCGTGCTACTTTACCCTCGTCGGCCAGTGGCCGGTCAATGGGGATCTCCAGTTTGGTAAGGACCTCTCCAGCTGCTGACTTATCCCCTCCGGGAAGGCCCTTAATGATCGTGGCGTCACCGACAAACTGGTCAACTAGATCGACGTCTCCTACGGTCACTCCTTGCACGCCGCTTAATAAGATGACGCCACCACTGCTAACGAAGTAGGAGACATCAAGAGTGGACCCCTTCTTTCCAGACAAGAAGACTTCCACCTTATTCTCAAAGCATGTGAGCTTAGAGTTTTTCTCGGCAGCGATGGCGAGTGCCACAGAAGCGTTGCTGTGCGTCAAGGCTACATCCCACTTGGCCACGGGCTGCTTCATCCCGGAGGTCGCGTTGGCGGGATGGTCGATGGCCGTGGCCCTCAAGCTTAACTTGGTTACGTTATTTGGTGCGTCATAGAGCGGAATGGCTAAGTAGATTTTGCCGTCGGACCCACTGCGGTGCTTCTCACACGCCTTTGCATACAACAGCGTATCTATCTTCTCCCCCAGCTGGAGAAAGTCATCTTCCTGATATCCGTAGAACCGATGCGAGTTGCTGGTCACATAGGACCTGACGTCGCCCAAGCTAGTGAAGAGTCTGGAGCATATCTCCAGGTTGATTCCTTCCAGGGGCTTGCCGTCGTGAGTAGAGACGCTGAGCTGTTGCACAAGAGGAAATCCGCCCAAAATGTGACTATTCAAGCTCTGCACGAAGTCAATCACGAAGGGTGAGTCCATGATCTTGAAAGACTTTGTGGTGTTTTGCCGCACTCCTGTCACTGCTTCAGAGATCGTGGCCAGGAGCCTGAAGCTATTGGTCTTAGCGGTCAGCTTCGTCAATTCTTCTCGACTGAGAGTCACTTTAGCGCAGCCATCGCCATCCAGGTCGACTAGAGGCTTGAACACGTTGATGAAGACCCTACGTACGCCCCACTGAGGGGGCAGGTATTGACTGAAGAAGGTGGCATTGGCTTTTCCCTTGACGGTCCCCCCATGAGTGTACTTGCCGCACAAGCGAAATTCGGCCGTCGGCGAGTCCTTCAGCAGGACGTCCGACCCACTGGCAGTCACTTCAAACTTGGGGAGTACACTTTCAGACACGGTGAAGGATACGGGCTCAGGAGTCTTATTCTGATATGACACGTGAATGAGCCATCTGCCCAGAGTTGGCTCCTCGGGGAGTTGGAACTCCAACTGCGCAAGCCCTCGATCCAGGGAGACATTCTTCCATTGACCCAGTCGTGAGGAATGTGGGTTGGTCAGCCATACCTCGTCGATGACCTGTAACGTCGCCGCTGGCCGCAGCTCATAGTTGAACGCCAATAGTCTGAACTTCACGTTCTGTTTCGGTCGGTAATCGCTCTTATCTGTCTGCACGAGTAGCATTGGCTCCTGCCCGACGACTCGTACAGACTTGTAAGAGAGGATGCGATAGTCCTGTCCTATGGTCGCTGACACCTTGACAATGGCCGAGCCGGGCGAGAAGTCGCTAGGAAGCCTCACAGGCTGGCAGACCACGGACTCGTCTCCAGCCGAATGTTCGAAAACCTCCGTGGCAGAGGCGTTGCCATCAAGCAAATCCTTACTATTCCAAAGGGTCACTTCCACTGTCCCAGCCTCAGCCACGTTGAAGAGCTGCAGGCATACGTTCTCAGACTGGGACTCCTTAGACACGGTAAAGGTCTGGGGAAACGTCAGCAGGTAACCCTTGTCTTGACTTTTGACATCGCTGCCACCTTCTTCCTCTTCGTTATCCTTTTTAGGCTTGTCCACCGCCTGCCAGGAGGCGAGAAACCCTGCGGTCTCAATAACTCCATCCGAGACGAACCGTACTGACAGCTTGTTGGAAGTGGACGTGACGAAGAGGTCCTGCTGCAGATAGCCGCAGATGTTCTTGAGTAAGGTGCCATCCGAGTCGTACACCGCTACCCAGTCCCATGCGCAGTGTGAGTTATGCTCCACCTGTAAAATTGACGGCTACAGGTCAGTAGCTGCTACGACCATATTATTCCGTACGGTATGCTACGTTGCAGGGATTCGCTATACTGCTATATTACATCACTTACGTCTCGTACACCCATGCTGACGAGACGCAACCGTTCAGCATCAATTTGGCAGTAACGCCGTAACGAAAATAAGCCTTCTGTTGCTGTAAATAGGTGACAACAATGGATCCAAGCTGAAACCAAGCTTAGTATCTGTCTTACACTTTTTGACTTGACTTCCTCACTGCGTAACAAAATTTACAACTTCGTGTCCTTGGACAGACGGGAGGACGCATGAAATCCTTTCAAGTCATGCCAACGTATTCTACGTACAAATGCCCGGGAGTTTGGGCTGGGTTAGGGTGGTTAAGCCTGAATAGGCGCTTGAACGTCTCCTTCCATAAGACTGTCGACGTTTTCCTGGACTATACATTTGATGAAAGAGACACAGTTTTAATGCTACATGCTGTGGCATCAGTTCATCGCTCTTAACAGCTGTAAGATCTTCCTTGTAGTCACTATACTGTAGAGTGGTTTTCAACTTATTTCTTAGTGACATCTAAGACATGCAGTAAAATGTTCAGGTCATTTAAATGAGCGCGGGGAGAGCGTAATTCTCCACTACAACTCATGTCCGTACTAGCGCTTTCTTACGTTGAAGAGGTGAAAAGTGATCTTGACCCTCTTGCCTTCGTCCACCGTGATGTTCCACCTGCAGTCTTGGTGAGCAGAATAGGGGTCAGGGAAGTTCTCGGAGCTGAAGAGTCCTGAATCTCCACTTAACTCCTCGTGACACCCTGAGCAAAGAAGAAAAATAGTCCTCGCTATGCTGACTCGTCACAAGGTTTTGAGGCTTTAAAAATGATTCGCTTGCAAGAACATACTTATGACGGTCAGCATTGGACAACCTGTTTTTGTGCTTACTTTCACCAATTCTTCAGCCCATGCTAGCCCTCGTTACTATGGCCCCTCAGGTCCCTATCAAGCCAAGAAGCCTCCTTCCTGTTGACAGAACCCCCTCAAAATGTATGCCTGTCCATGTACTATCATACAATAGCCACACTACCGGATGTCGGGATGGTCCCTGTGTTGCCGTGGAAACAAATGTGGCTAACTAGAGCTGTTCTTGATAAAGTTGGACATGGGTTATCAAATATCAATTGATCCTTAATCAATTTTGTGATTAAATATCAAATTTGAGCTGTCTCTGATGCACAGAGAGTTACGTTGGGTCTCATGCAGGTGACAGCACTCTTTGCTGGTGGTTTCAATCTTATGGATGCTGTCACTCGTCAGGCAGCTGTTAAAATATGCTGACTGCCTCTGGAGGAGTGTACGGAGTACAGATGCTGAATTTGCGCAAGTTCTTGGGGTAAAAAATGAGCTATTTGGTATGGATTTTGGCGAAACTTACTCTTACTTTCAGTGATAAGAAATTGCTCCAAAGACATACCCTTCCAAATCCGTGTGACAACTTTTTACGAGACATTTTGCTTTAATTCTGTTTATGCTGACACAAAAAACCATACTACAGAGCAAATTGAAGCTTGGACTAGACTCAGCTATGAGAATTTTTCGCCGTGCGCATACAGCTTGCAGGAGTGCGCTAAAAATGGCTCCAAAAATATGCACGACTTATCTGACTCCCGGTAGATTAGTGATGTATGTTTGCAAAGCTTGAGCTCAGCGTAGTGCAACGCTCGAGATCACATGCGTGTACTTCCTGGCTCTCGTCGGCATCTCTAACCGAGCTCGAGCTCAACGCAGCCCTAACGTTAAAGGTTCTATCATCACCTATCTATCTGAGATGTGATAAGAGGTGCGAAAAATTGGTGTGGAAGAAAGTGAGGAAAAGTCGCGGTGAGGAGTTGTCGCTGGACCGTTCCTAACGATAGAAGCTAACTGAATTGTTAATGATGGTCGAGGATATATGTCAGACATATTACTAGACAAGATTATGTTTTGCAGCAGCTGCATCTGAGGACTTTTCTCACCTTTTAGCGGTGGTTTCTCGGTGACAGGAGGCAGCGGCGGAACTACGACATCTCGTATTAGTGCATCCTCCGACTGATCGGCCTGGCTCTCGTCAACGGTCTCATCAGTTTCATCACTCTCGACTGAACCGTCTTCGAAGTCCTCCACCTCTTCGGGTAGGTCTTCAACCACCTCTTCAGACACTTTTTCTGCGCTATCATCATTGTCTTCGTGCTCGTGCTCGTCTTCGCCTTCATCCTCGTCCTCGCCTTCATCCTCGTCCTCGTCGTCCTCTTCGCTTTGATCAGATTGGTTCTCTAAGGACTCTTCGTCCTCCTCAAGTTCTTCCAAAGAGGGCACCTCCTCGTTGGTGGTATCGATTTCATCTGGAACACGCCAGCGACATGAGCTTCTTTGCCCACGTACTCCACTGCCGATGGACGATCAACTTATCATATCACTGGTCTTGAAAGCAGCGCAGGACTACCAAGTGTACAGATGATTGAGGACTAATTACAGACATGTCAATTTTGTTTCTCTTGAAAATGATGTTACTTGTTGTTTTAAGTTTTTTACTGGCGATTAGTATTTCATTTCAATTCCACTATTTCAGATTAAGTGCTGCCCAATGGACTAGAAAGCAACCATGGGTCTCTAGGATCACAGTGAGCACTCTCAAATGAAGTTTGCTATGATCATTGTCGTCGTCCAACCGGTATACAGTATGTCAAGGAATTGAGTCGGGTTCCAAAAACTCTCTCATCGCTATATAAATTGACGCAACACCTAAACGGAGGATTGCGCCAACAAGTGCATTTCAGTTACTTCGTCGTAGCAACCTGAAGGGAGTCTGAACCGATATCCTCCACAACATAGGCAGATGGTACTTGCTTGGATGGAAAGGAAGATTGAAAGTCGACAACAATTTCTTGAAGGTACTATGCGTGCGTAGTACGATAAGTCCGAACGTGCGAGCAACGCGTTCAAAGCCAAATTTAGACTTTACAAGCTAGCAGTTTTACCTTGAGGTGCTGCTGTGGTTAAGCAAAGTGCGACGGCGAAGAGGACGCCCAACAGCAACTCCAGCCTCATGTTTTCCGGGCTACCCGCCTGACCGCACAGGTCATTCACATGCACTCGGACGACGCCGCGAAGCAGGAATGCCACAGTAGGCTCCCGTTGTCTATCTGCTTTTGGGCAGTTGTGGGTCTCTCCTCTCTCTCGTCCAGGTTCACTGATGTGCGCGCGCGTGTGTGTTCGATACAGCAGGCCGACGACCACCTTCCCCTCCTTTTGCTCTGCCTGGCAACAATCGGTCTTTGTACGTTTCAGAGGCCCGACACAACCCGGAGCACCTCGGTGGACGAGGAGTTAGCAATGACTGCGAAAACCAGGAATGAGCACTCAGAAAAGCTCTCTTGCTCACCTCACTCACTTTGTTCTGCTGACAGGAGTCATGTTGACGCGATAGCTCGGAGCAAGGAAGTGCGCGTTCCGGGGGTTGGGGACGAAAAGCACATTAACCGGCAAATGGAAGCGCACTCGGCCGATCGGGTTTTTCCACTTACATCCGAAGAGCAAAACGAGTAGTAGATTTGCTTTGCTACCGACAACTGAGCTGTTGCCTCGTGCTGCTCGCTGCCGCTGCTACATACAAACCTGTACGCTCCCTCCTCCTCCTCCTTCACCACCACCTCCATTGCCTTGCCCTTGCCGGGCCTGCTGCAGTTGCTCCATTCCTAAGAACTGGGAAAAGTTTACCGTCGACCGGATTCAGCGATGCGTATAGTGCAGTGGATGGTGGGAATATGTGTATATACATCCATATGATGTTTTCCAAATGTGCGCGCGTACGTCTATGTGTACCTGTGTTGCCTTTTATGTGCATTGACGTGAGTGTGAATGTGAGCAGGCGTCATTTTCTTGACCTCAAGTCCCTGTCTCGACTGCAGTGAGGAAGATTCATCTGCACTTGGATGACAAAAGAACTTTTTTTTAACTAGGATGACGCGTCGGAACTTCTGAACTGCTGGCATGTGTTGTTTCTCAATGTTTTGATAGTGAGAATGCCTGATTCCAGGGAAAAGAGGAGGACTTCCCCAACTGATTGTCCCTCGTGGTGTGCGTGCTTGTGTGTGTCTAGCTTCGCTGGGGACGTGAGCTGCGCAAGGAAGAGGTAGACTTCGCGTAGTTTGGCAAAAGATAAATTCCTTTCAGTGTCATATGTCTGTGCGTGTGTGCATGCCTGCGTGCGTGCATACGTGCGTGCGTGCATGCGTGCGTGCATGCATGCATGCTTACAGTTGGCGCTCGATTCAGTGCTTTCGTTAAGGCCCAAATTAAGGATGGCCATAGTGTTATAACGTTCGATTTAGTGTCCTTTCTCTCGCGCGCCACCGCTCAGTGTGGTGCCTACTTTTTAACTGCTTGATGCTAATTTTCAGTAGAAAAAGATCTCAAGATTTCGACAGCAGATACGTAAAGGGACCATTGAGGCTGATGGGTGAAAAAATTGGCCAAAACTCACTTAGCAACTTTACATTAGCTTCTGGGTACTCTTAGTGTCAGATGACCGGAGACCGACACTGTCCAGTCTATTTAAAAGTTAAATAGTCACGTCACTTAGTGCACTGCGCCGAACAAAATTAGGTACTCATGAAGTTCTTAATAACTTCAACGCCGTCAGGTCGTACTCAGGCTATTTGGAACATGTATGACATGCCTGGCTTACTTCTTATTAGGAGGACTAGTTTCCTTACTTACTAGGACGTTCAGTTTAGTGCCTCGCTCTAGTTGGCACCCAGTCCCTAGCTGACCTACATGAGCACTAAATCGAGCGCCGACTGTATTAGTGTGTTGACGCACAACTTGTGCAGCCTTTCTGTACCTCGGAGCTGAGGGAGCTGCATGCATGCAGAAAAAAAGAGTCTTTTGTCACTGAACAAAGTTTTTAGTGGACCACGACAGAGAATCGTGCGTGTAATTACGGCTGCGATGACGCCCAGTCTGATTTGTTCAAAGAGAGACTCGAAAAACTGCAAAGCACATGCGGGCTTGTTTGTGAGCGCGCAAATGTGCAGGGGCTGTGTAGTGTACGGTGTACCGTGTGTGCAAACTTTGTTTTATTTTTGTCACGGAAACGAAAAGAAGCTTGTGCGTTATCGTCCTGACTATGACAGTCGTTCCCCGCTTAATGTAGCAGCAGTGGAACAGCGAAGCTCGCTGCATTAGGCGGTGAGATAACGTGGAACCTTTACTTAGATAACATATTTCAGGGTTATTTGTGAAGAAAGGAGAGGTTTAAAGTGAAAGCGAGGTCACAGAATGATTTAGAAGCTTTTTTTTTAGCTTTAAAGAACTTGTCCAGGAAGCCACTTCATTGAGGCGCCTCTGCAAACTGCAAAAGCTTGGAAGCATCAAAGTTTTCAGCTGTCAGTCCTCTCTGTGGGCAATATGAACAATTTTTCGCCTTCAACAGCTACTCTTATCCTCCTCCTCGTCATCATTTCCCTCGGATTCCAGAACATCATCGATGATGTCTTGCTCTGTGATTAGTCGAACAATTGGTGCGTCGTCGTCAACGTGCCATATCCAGACCTCACATTCTTCAGGGTTGGGAAGCAGAGGCAGGACTGAATCTTGTTCGTTCTCCTGCTGCTCAACGTCCTCATGGTCTCCTATTGCAACGGCAGTCACATGGATGATCTTGAGTTGCGCCAGGAGTTTCTAAATGCAACAGCCGAGATGCGGCCACGACGAGGCCATCAAATGGATGCTATCCAAAAGCGAGACCTTCTTTGCCAACTTGGCTACCTTGGCCCTCTTAAACGAGTCCATTTGACGGAGAATGGAGCCACGGTTTCGCGATGACAGCGAGTCTTGGCTGCGTTGATCACGGCTTGATCGAGTGGTTGCGAGATGCTTGTTGAGTTTGTCGGGGGGAATGACAGCTCAATGTTTGTCCATATTCTTGGAATGGGCTGAGCAATTGTGGAGGAGCAAAAGAACTCAACCTTAACTCCTTGTCCCACTTCTGAAGGCCTGCCTCGAAGACTCAGCCCGTCATCTAGGCGTTGCCATTCGCCTTGTACCCGACAGGAAGAGGGTTCGCCCCTTTGAAGCGTCGCCGGCTTCTTCCGATCACGAGGAGTTGCTCTCTTTTCTCACCCTCCATTGAGCACGTGAAAAGTACAGTGATCCTTTCCTTGCTCCAACTTTTCTTGTCGTCCTTGAATGCCAAGATGGTTTCGGGCAGGGCACGGCACACAAGCCCCTATTCGTCCCCTATGCAGTGTTGAAAGTGTCTATTTTTTGCAGAGGGCAGCCCGCTCTTTCTTGAGAAAGTCATCCTTGGCACAGACATCAGCGTCCTGTACTTCACACTTTTCACCGTACAGGGTCTTCTTCTTCTTGAGGTCCACGCGTATATTGAACGGACACTGTCATCCCTCCGAGGCCCTGAAGTTCTTCGCCATCTTCTTGGCCAAGTCTTCCGCCTTCACTCAGTGGTGCGTCTTCCTTCCGCACTTGATCCCTTCACGAGACTAGGACCATCTCCACAACAGGTTCCTCGCCAGACCGACTTCCCTTGAGTTCAAGATCTCCTCTCACACTCTCAGAATCTCCCCCACAGTCAACCGCTTGACTTTACCTTGTTACTCTGTGACCTTCTCTTGGCACATCTGAAAGGTTGTCTTTTTGAATTTTTCTGCACGGCTGATTAGGCCTCTTCTTGGCAAGCAGAAAATAAGGCTTCGGCAGAAAGTCTTGATCTAAGAATGTTTCTGTCTCAGTGACAGATCCTTCGTGGTAGAGGTGGACGCCTCTGCCACGGTGGCGAATTGCCGGGAGTACAGCGCGTCTGCCGGGTCCGGTGCCCACTAGAATTTGTGCGTTTTGGTGTTTGTGTTTGTCTGGAGAAGCATACAGTGCTTCCCATAAGTTTCCTCCATGAGCCTGACTTCACCTCATACGTTGTACTGAAACTGTGGAGGTGAAATTTCAATCCTCTTTGGGGTGCCCGCCTCTCCAGTTGGCCTCCTTTGGAGGATTCTAGCACCAAAATGGGCAGTCTCGACATTGAACCTCAACATTGCTTGTGCCCAAATATTACATCTACACGTTCCACATCAAAATTAACACGTTCCAACGGTGCTTATGAGGTGCTGTCATGCTCATGGGAAAACTAACGGGAAGCACTGTAGTTCAAGACCCAGAAGCTCATCTAATTTGTCGACGCGAGAGCGATTCTGCCTCATTGAGTGGTGAATTTTTGCTTCATAGGAAACAATTGAAACAGGGCTTTGGAAACCTGCTACATGAGGCGGTGTGCTACGTTAAGCAATTCTATATTGAGAGGGGACTACCGTACTTTACACAGCTTTTGGCCACTTCTCAGGCACTTGAGTAGAGCGATTAATAAGTACTCCAACAGTCAATTTCTTTTTATTCTGCGTTTTTTTGCTCTTAGGAAGAACATTGTGTTGCGCAATATGCAGGCGATGCTTTGTCTCATGCGTCTGAAAAGTGGAAAAATAAGATTCTAACCGCACATCTCTGCAATGCTGCGACCCTTTTTGTTTTGACGAGAAATCATAAAGGGTGTAACAGCAAAAATGTCAATGATTCTCTCAATCTCTGGCCACACCTTGGTGATGGAGTCTCCTAAACTCGGCCCGAGAGTCAGAGTTCAAGGAAGACAAATGACTCGAACAATTTGACTCTCGGGCCGAGCTGAGGGGACTCCATCACCAAGGTGTGGCCAGAGATTGAGAGACTCAGTGACATTTTTGCTCTTACACCCTTTATGATTTTGTGGCCATTTTAGCCCCCCTTTTTGGTCAATTTTTCTGAGGTGCTACCAGACCCCCGATGGCTCCACCCATTCCAGACAGTTCACCCCACCTGGACATACATCCTGGGTGCTACATGCACCGGGGCAGACACTCCCCCTCTCCTCCTCTCTCACTGACTCACAAGCCATGCACGTACACGGAGAGTGGACAAAACAAAGGGATGCTAGGGAGTGGTGTCAGTACAGAAGAAGAGGAAGCTCTGCTAAAGGGGGGGTTGGCACTTGCCGCGCCCCCAGGGATGGGCTGACTGGAGTGCCTTGCGTGGAACAAGTGGGGCCCGAGGTCTGGCGGCACCTCAGAAATTTCAAAAAAGTTAGCCAAAAGAGGGGCTAAAATGGCCACAAATGGCACAAAACCAGCATGGGCTCACCTACACGTAGCGACACTTTGAGTGCTCCAGCATCAGAATGGATGCTCAATCAGTTTAATTTATGTGCTCAATCTTCTGCATAAGTACATGTATCTGAACAACTAATTTGGGGTGCAGATTCTACACTGGACGTTGTTGCCACTGCTGCCTATGCAACCTACTTTACCCTTCGGAAATTACTTTTGCCAAGGACTGTATTTCTCCAAAGGACGATTTTTTTAGGGTCCGACGCTAATCAGATACTATGTGATTGGAACCACTGGTGAAATGAATAGTGTGCTCCAACCTCACCTCGTTGGCTCAAAAATAACATTCACCTTTCTACATTCTTGACGTTCCACACTGTCCTGATTCTGCTCTGAGCTCAGGAAACAGCTACATGAGCAGTATTTTTTTCGCCACAGCTGGACAGATTTTGCTTTGTAGCTCTCCAATGACTGGGTGATGCTTTGTTTTGAAGGCTGAGATAAAGCTGACACTGTGACTTGTCATGCGCAAAAAAGTTCCAAGGCCATCAAACCTCACCGTTGTCTATTCTAACCTTTCGTGCGGTACAGACTGCGCACATACGTGTAAGTGCTGCCTACGTAGAGCAATCGAAGCTGTTGAACCAGAAGCATTCTCAAGGGTCAGGGTTGCTATGGCCCTATTTGTACGTATGTACCACACTGTACGTTCCTATATATGCATCATTGGATACTTGAATATTTGTTTGGATTAGAGTCAAATTGGTCATCGTTCGAACAAATAACCCACGCCCCAGACCTGCCGCGTAGTGTCGTATGTATATTGTAGCGAGTATTCACGTACCCACGGACTCTCCAGTGAAACGCATGTTAACTTTGGCCTGGATTGTTGCAATGGTCTGGGAGAGCTACTTACAGTACTTACAAAAGCGGTTGCTCACACACACACACACACGCTCACACAGAGTCATACCACAAAAATACTGTAACATATGTATATGAGACGGTCAGTGTTCCCCTGGGAAGTCGCTCTCTCAGTAAGTGTTGACGACTCGAACACCGCGGGTGATCATTCAAAACTTCCTAGATGTAATCCACGTCTCAACGTCGACCCAGTGAACCTTTTGGTCGAACGAATCTGATCTGAAAGATATGGTGTCAGTGCAGAGTTTTCTTCTTCATTTACACAGAAATGGACCTCATTATAAGAGTCTCTCGTACAGTGTACTGTATCCTGAACCAGAAAGTAGCTCATGCCAATTTCTTCCCCAAGTCTCTGCACTGCATGCACCCAAAGACATCAACGCTGTACCTCATCTCTTGCCTCGCCGCGGCCACTTTTCGCGCGTGGTCCCTCGCCTCCTGCACCTCCTGCTTCCTCTTGTCGGCGAAGCAGTCCGCACGAGCGGCCTTTTGTCTCAGGGCCACTCTGCCGACGCTCTCAGCTCTTCGGCGTTCTGATTGCGCCGTGCGCCAACGCCGGCCGTGACTGAGCTCTCGCTCCCGATTGAGAGAAGTGACTCGCTGACGCCGGCGACTCAGCTCGGCCTCGGCCCTCTCTTCCGCTCGCCGGATGGACTCGGTCTGCACTGCCAAGACCTGCCTCCGCCATTCGTCCAGCTTGGACTCTAGTTCTTGTCGTAGGGCTCGCGCCTGCTCGAAGCGGCGCTCACGGAGTTGCCTGTTCAGAAAGCAGGAATTTATGTTGCGTTGCGACTGATTGCAATCGTGCGCATATCCATCCTTACAGTATACGTCAGCTGTGTGTTCATGGCCACCCAGTTCAATTTCACTGATTGTACCACACTTTATGCATAAAGCAATATAGGACTATAGCTATGATGCGTCGAACGCGAAGCACGTACACAGAATATGCTGCTGTGTACCTGCGGCAAAAAGACGACGCATTATAGTACAACGACCTTGCAACAGCAAAGTCACTGAAGAAACAGTGAACTGCTGCATAGGGCTGACTATAGAGAAGAAAGGCTGCACCCTTGTATACTGGGTGCTTCAGGATTCTTAGGACAATTTTTTCAAATCTAGTTCTCCCCGAAGTATGCAAGAGCTTTCGTCGGCGCCTTCAGTTGCACTTTGTCCCTGAAGGAGGAATGTTCGAGAAGTGAAAGCTATGATGAAAATAGTTTTAAATTTTAAAAAGTTTCTCCCTCTCTTCGGACACTTGAGGTTTATCTTGTCAAAGTCAAGAAGAGCGCTCTAAGGATCCTGCAACACCCGGTACGCAGTGGACTGGAGAGCGACCTCAGTGATGCACTTGACGCTTCATGGCTACGGATGCTGTAGACCCACTCCATTCATCGTTTTACCTTAACTTTTCCACTTGTTCCTGAAGTCTTTCGTCTCCCTGATGTTGGGCTGCCTCTCTCTCCTGGTGTTTGCGTCTCTCGTCTCTCATCTGCTGTCTCTCTGCGCGTTTGATTAGCGTCATTCTGTCGCGGTGTCGCTCGCGCTCTTTGGCATTCATGATGGCCATTCTCTGAAATCAATCATTGTCTGACTGTGTGGATGGACATGATGCTTGGCTTTACTTCCTGGTATTGGTCTCTTCTGCTCCTTCGTCGCTGCTCGGCCTCTTCCACCCTCCTTCGAGAAAACTCTCCAAGCTCTTGTCGGTAGCGCGCATCTTTGGAAAGCAAATCTGCGATCGCCTCTTCCGCTGCCAGACGTCGCTTATTTGAGGAAGAACGATCGCCCAATCTGTGTCAGACATCACGTACGGTATGAGAAGGTTCGTGCGCGCGCAATGACAGAGCTCGTGGGTGACACAAACCTCTGCTGGGTTTCTCGGTTTCTCATCTGAAGTCTCCTCTCGTCCCTCTCATTGATGATCTTCCGGAGCTGCTCCTGCGACCTGAGGAAGCTCTCCTTGGCCGACTCCAGCTTCAGCCTATTTTCCTCCGCTTCTCCAGCTCTCTTGGCACGCACCGTCTCCCTGCGCCGGCGTTCTCGGCTCAGAGCACGTTGACGTTCAGCATCCACCTCCTCTTGCCAAAGTAGCTGGCGTACGTGGGCTGCAAGTTCTTGGGAGTGCACGAGCGCATGTTTATGAGCTAAACATGTGAGGATGCGTCTGTCTTGGCACGATAGGTCCAGGCTGGGCCAGAAAGAGAGAGAGAGAGAGGACTAGAACGTAATGTGTCGTTAGGAGTAACATTAGTTTCTGTCATCCCTAACGGGAAGACGACTTCAATATGCACTCCCGTGAAAAAGTGAGCGAATAAGTAGAAAACGGATGTTAGATGAATTGTCTCATATTTGCCTTGTAACATATTTTATTCATGCATGCATGTATGCATGAGTTGTATGTGCACAAAGTTTTGAAAATGGATAAATGTCAACATAAAAACGTCCGTTTCTTAGAATTGCTGTTGTAGAAACCCCCTTTGCACCGTTGTGAAGCCTGAGGCCTTAGTAGTTTAAGTTATTTTCTTCATTTTTGCACAAAATACGCATTTATGATAGTTTTGTCGATGGAGTGCTTATGTACTGAGTCTTTGAAGCCCAGACAAGACACAAGGTAACTTTCGTAGCACTGCAGCTACGCAGAACGTCTTTACGCCGTTAGAAAGATTGAGGTCATTTAAATAGTTCACTTTAGAATAAGCATATTTAACCTGACGATTAGACTGCATAATCTCGATTCCCGCTACTGAGCTATGAAGCGTTCAATTCTGCGCGGTAGTCGGCGGCGCGCCTGCATGGAGATTAAAAAGAAAAGCCTTGATGAGAATGTAATTCCGTAGGTTTGAGAAACTTTCGACACTTTGATTGCTCAGCAAAGTTTTTATGAAAGACGAAGAGAAAGCTCTCTCTTCCTATATACCCCAAAATGTATGCACATGTTTACATTTGTAAATGGCTTGATACCCGCTCTAAAGTACAGAACGGTGAGTGTCGAACAACCGCTGCAACTTTCCGCAAAGGCGTAGCAGTATCAACCACGCATGATATCATCAGCATCATACAAACTGGGAGTGGTAAAATATCACCCCACGGCGGCCAAGCAATGGAGTGCCAGGTCGGCCCTAGGACTGTCCTGCCCTAGGACTGTACTCGCTGCCCAGTGGCTGCACTGTAGAAAAAGACGGCGCGCTTTGAGTAAGTAGGAGAAAAGTGTACACTAAAAAATTGACGTGGACATACGTACTTGTGCTTTTATAAGACTCATGAGGGTCAAGAGATACTCAAAAGGGTCAAGTTCCCCGAGTCTCATTACTGTCCCTTTCATGGTGCACGCAATGACAGGGGCTGCATCTCCTGCGAGGAATGGAATTTCTGACTTTTCATTGGCCATCAAGTCCACCGTATGCATTGTAGCAAAGGGAAAGAGGCCTTCGAGACACAATATCAAGAGGATATTGTAAGTACGGACGTTAGCCAATCCCTCCTTCCCGCCCCATCAGAGTAAACTTCCAGACGTCAGCATCGAACGCACGTACCTGACCGCAAGAATTACCCTAGTTGTGTACAGTAGCACCTCGATATTGTGACCTTCGAAAAGGCCAACTACTGTCGCGATAGTGTCCTTTCCTCTGCCAACCGAATTTTTGAAATATCCCATGCAGTGAAACTTAGGCAAAATTTCCTATTTGACCCATAGGAGGCTTTTATATTAGTAAAGTGTTGGTTATTACATCCCATGTTGTTGTCGGGCTTCAGCATCTGTTTTATCCACTCGGTGCAAGATCGAATTTAAGTATCTGACGCAAATTTTATCAGCCTAAAAGCAAATGAAAGTTACTGATTTCTCTGTCAAAAAAAAAGCTTCTGTAATTGGTTTGTGGTTTGTGACTCCTTGCATCCTGTTTTTGTAAGATTGTCCCCAATTCTAAATTGCTACCATAAATACATGTCGCCAAAAGCCTCTAAGCAATGCGAATATCATCAACCCTCGTCCTTTGAAAAGTACTCACGACTATGAATATACGAGGTCACTTGAGCTGACCTTCGATGTGATAAACTTTTTCTGGGCCAATGATGATTTCTATCTATGGAGGTCCGCTGCAGTAGTGTTATACACACGTACGGTGTAGGCACGAAATTTGATACTTACTTTGATTCAAATTTGCCGCCGTATGACTTACGAGTGCCGGTACAAGTTCATCCATGAAATACTGGCTTCAAGGATCAAGAAATATCCACATGCCAGTTTTGGAATTTTTGCGAATCGGTTGAGACATTCATCAATATTGACGTCTAAGGCATTGCCCAAGTTGAGAGAAATCAAGGGCAGTTTATATTCTTATACCTGGTATGTGAGTGAAAATAGGTTTCCTCTGTCATGTCATGAAAATAGTAGAAAGTGGAGACGTCAAATGTCAGTCTGCCAAATGACCCTGAGTACGCAGCCCGAGCACTCTCCAAATCTCAACATGCAAACCTGTTGCATGGAGCCATGGCCAAAGTTGCCAAGAAGTCTGATGCTTCAACAATTCTTGCGTCATGAATCTGGAGGTGAGGACAGCAATGTCTTGCCAATGGGGAAGTGATGAGGGAAAGGGGAATATTGCTTGTGATTGCTCTAGTTCTTAAAGAGCACTGGCCAAAGTTAAAATGACCAACAGAGTGGACAATTATTCTCAGACAAAAGAAGCATATGGCGTACAACATGTGCACAGGAGATCAGAATGGATTCCCCCCCCCCCCTCCCCAGTTCTGAACAGTGATTTCCATCCAGTTTCAGCAGCAACTTTTGAAATTTTCTCACTTAAGGGTGGTGGAATCCCCCCCTTTTGGGAGGATCTAAGGGTTTCCCTTAAAGTGAAGCAAACATCATACCGCAAGAGCTGATGTAAATAGGGCGTGTGTAGCTAGAGTATGAAGGGAGTTACAAACAACTCGCATTAGTATAGTGCACAAGCTAAATGCATTGACAAAATGGCTGGCTGCACCGCCTTGAGAAAACAAGTGTTACGCACGATTTCCGGAATATTTCCCCAGTTATTTACTGTCTAGCAGGAAATATTCTTGCACTATATTTCTCTCACTACTATATTCCCCCCCCCCCCCGAGGGACATATTGTGAATCACCACTCTTAGACTTGCCCATGGTGAGGGGGCACTCCATCCTGAATCCGATTCTGTTGACTTGCATTCAGCTGACTCACGTTCAGCTGACCCAAGTTGGTATTTCTCCTCTTTCAACTACCTTGGAAGCGTCAAGAAAGTGAGAAAACATTCCAGAAATCATGCGTTAAATTATAAATTAATGATGAATAATGTGAACTATATTGACCCTTTTTGGACTTGACAGCACTTGGGTCATTTTATATTCCTCATGCAGTCAAGTCCAACTTGGGTTCATATAGTACTACAATATGCCTCGTTAATATGTAGTTATACCTGTTGAGGCTTTAAACTTTCCTTTGTCGCAAGCAGATTTTGTGACGCTTGAGCACTTAAGATGGTGGTGGGGAATTCCGGGCCGTGACTTCTGCGGAAACAGATGGCCCTGAGGAACTGGGGAGAGGGGGGCAAATCCCACCCGAGGGGGAGTCTAAGGGTTTCTTTTTAAATTTCCTGCTGAAATCGCATTTGAAATCGCGATTCTCAGCACTTGGGAGCAGGAGGAGCATCACTTGTGAACCGCAGTGTAGGGTTGAGAAGTGATGCCCCATCCTGACAGTCCCCATTGTACCTGTACGCATAGCCTAGCTGAAGCTCAACCCGGCTTTGCTAGGGAGAGTTCTGTACATCGCTATTTCTGTCTCACTCCTCATCCACGCACTTCACGCTGTCCACGCTCTTCGCGCTGACCATGCACTCCGTGTCATCCCTGTGATCTGCTGTATCCCGGTTCACTTTTGTTTTTACTATTGAAGCTGGCTGATTCGGACATTTTGTGTGCTTTGTCGAACCTCCACTCCTCTCCAGGGTTGTCAAGTTACATTATTTGGAAAAGTACTTGTAGTTTTTGCAGTGAAGTTGGCAGCATAAGACATTTCCTGGTCAGAGCGTGGCAACTCTTTGCACCCTCCTCATCTCCAGTGCAGCGGTCTGCGCAATGACATACACAGAAGTTGATTTTTATGAAGTGGCAGGGATGTGACCGCTTGAGAAATGTCCCTATTGTAAAAACCTGAGTGGTCCTAGAGCAAATGTGCATGTAAGTTAAGTTTCACAGGAAATTCTCAGCTTTTGCCTCTGTAGCTCAATTCAGCTAAAAGTTGTGGTCTTTCGAGCATTACAACGATGACCATTTGTGTCAAATTTTTGACCTCAACTTTGCACCCATGTTTTAAAAAAATGTCCTTACGAGAAAGTCCGAATGAGTTTAGTCCTGAAAGATATCTTTAGCTTTCCAAAAAGGAGCAAAACACTTCCGTAGCTTAGTCCAAAGTTATGACCGTCAAAGTTGACCGTCATAATAATGCTAGCCGAGATTCAGGGGCAGTAAGTTCAAGCAAAAAAATGATCAAGCATACACTGCAGCTGGAATTTTAGTAGCAAATTTAAAACTTTTTTTGCCATTCTTGGCCTTTGTCCTCTCGAAGCGGTTGGTTAGAAAAAGGGCGACTCAAAAGTGGAAGTGAATGAGCGTCAAGTCTTGAAGAAGAGTCTCAGCTTTTTTTTTGTAGAAACAAACCATTTTTGTAGGTCAACCCAGTCAAAAGGTGTGAACGACCGAATGCCGTCGGCAGAGTGAATCGTCTTAGCCGCAAGAAGTGTAGATTGCCACTAAATATCGAGCCTTGACTCGAGGTTTTCCTTGGGATACTTCGTTGGTACCAACGAAGGTCCTCAAAGCAGCGTCAAATTTCGTGCCCAACCCCCATGCACGTAAGTACAGTAGTATCCGGTTGTAGTCATCTCGGTTACAGTCGTCGTCATCACCCTCACTGGTCCCGATTTCTTACTTCATAAAATGGAGGCACTTCGATCGGTTCAAGTCCTCAAACTCCGCTCGCAGTCATCAAAGTCCCCAAATGGATTGGCTAATGCAGCTAAGAGCAAGGAAGATGAGCTGGCACCAGAGGAGAATCCGCCATCAGACAAAGAAATCAGACAGCGCTGGCATCGTCTTCGCATGGGTCTCGAGAGACGCAATTTTCAGGACAGCGACCTGTTCGAAACTCTCTGTACGAAGATATCATTTTGCCTACGTTCTGATGTTATAACTAAGGGAGGGGCGCAGCCAAAGAGTGAGTTTTTGCATTGAACGGAAGTAAAGTCCATTTTAACTTTTCCATTGTCAAGTCCATTGTGCATTGGACTCCAAAAAAGAGCCCCATTGTAGAACAAGCTTAGCTTTTGGCCGTATCGACTCCAAGAAGATTTCGGACACGCCAAATCAGTGGGTCACGAGGTGATCACTGTAACCGGAGACCACTGTATCACGATCACAAGATTACCTAATGTTGGCTCCACTTTTATGCCTCCCATCCGGAAACGTTGCAGCCTCCGTTGAGGTCGACCCGGCCTCGTCGAGGCGCTTCTTGTGCTTCTTTCCAGCAGTAGCAGCAACTGCGGAGGAAGACGATTTGGGTCTGATTGAGGACGACGTCGTCGAACCCATCTTTCTGGCCTCCTTTTTCTGAATACTCCTTTCTTTATTGCCAGAGAGAAGGCCTGTCTGATCCCTTGAGGAGGATGACAATGGGTGTTGCTGGTGCTTCCTATTTCGCCCCATCTTTTCTTCTTCCTCATGGCTTTTCTTCGATGATGAAGACCTCAATTCCTCCTCGCGTGGTGTCGCCACCCGGTCGTCTATAGACAGCAACGAACTTTCTCTGGCCAACTTGGCTTTTCTGCTGTAATTGCCAAAGCTTTGCTCTGCTTCTGGCCGATCTCCACAGAAGTAAGGAGAGGCGCTGTCACGACCTCGACCAAAATCATCCACTGAAAGTTTTTCCTTCTCTTCTGCGTCGTGATTAAGCCAGGAGCATTTCTCCTTCTGGTCCTCGTCTTCCCTGCTTTTCAGCCTGATAAAGAAAAATATGAAATTCCAAGTGTGTGGAGGATTTTGTAGACTTGTCATAAATTCAGTTACCATTCTTCTAGGAATTGCCTCCTTCCGAGATTCGCTTTAAATTCGGTCGAGTCTTTCCATGCGTCCTCCGCTCCTTCGCCGGCCACCACTGGTCGCAAGGGTGCACCTACACGGACAGAGAATCTGTCATAGCACAAGAACTGTTCATATCCAGAAGTAGACGCTCCTGGGCATCAACATTGGGTCCTGGCTGAAATAAGTCAAGTTGACGGTACTCGCACGAACAACCACACTTTAAGTTGCAGTTTGCTTGCTCAAATTTTTGCTAGAAGTGTGGTTGGAACCAGCGTCAGCGATCGGATGTGTGGAGCGCGTAGTTTTGGATGGGTGCCCTGACTGGTACTGGTAGAAGATCTGGGTTCCTAAGCATGTAGGTCAGCTGTACATCCGATACAAATGATGTCGTCACACCAAGTGTACACGCGTAGGCGAGCGCGCACTGCGTAGATATGCAATTATGCATGTGTCAGCGACGTATGCACGTGTCGCTTGCGCACCGTTCTGCTGCACTGCAGTGATGTTGAGACGTGCGTGGAGGAGCATTGGACCGACTGTGGCAACGACTTGGAGAAAGCAAATATGAAACGTTTGTATGTATTTCCTTACATTCTTCGTCTCTGGACTCCTCTTCTTGCTCCTCTTCAATAAGGCGGCGTCTCAACTCTCGACAAGCTTCCAGGTTACCTGTAACAATTTTCCCCGAGAGTTTTCTTTTTCCTCTGTCAAGTCCACCTCCTCTCAAGTAATTTACTTCTTCTCTCCTCCTCGACCCTCCGTAAAACAGCGAGCGATTCGAAGCTGAGGTCTCCTTCCGACGTCACGTGGCCTCGAATCTCCTGCAGGGAGCAGGGCAACAGGTCCACGGGCTGTAAAGTAAGGTTATAGCTATATAAATACAGTCCTGAAGTACCAAGTACTACATAGGTTGTCTGCCGGCTTTGACTTGGGACTCACATCACTAGTGTGGAGCTCCAGACTGAGTGGGATACGCAGCTCACAACAATGTAACACTTCCCTGAGCGAAGAAATGTGACAGTCTGACTTAGGTATGCCTGCGCAGGTCCAGGAGGCATTCCTGTCTCCACGATTATTGCGACTGCCGAGTGTGTTGCTTTATTAGGTTACCCTGCACGCCAGTCTGATGCTGCTAAGTCCTCGTGTTGTACGGATCGTGTAGCAAAGCACAACTTCGTTTACTGATCTGCGCTCGTATCGATGTAAGTTGGAAAGAAAAATCACTACGCAGTCTCAAGGAGGGGTGAAGATTGAATTCAATCAGCAATTGTTGGCCACGCCTGCCTTTGTTGCCGCCTTTGTGAGCAGGCGATCCCGCGCTGTAATTTTGGCACAAGCATCTACGTATTTTTCAGCATCTTGCCATACATCTCTATACAATCGCGCTGTGCGCTCACATGCATGACAGGCAAAAGAGAGAAGTGCGTCGATGCAGCAGCAATAAATTGTTGGCAAGCTTTATGCATGAGAAGAGAAGAGATGGTCCGGGAGTTGTCCTTCCTCACCTTGACTCCTCGGATCTTGCACGCCTTGAGCGACCTGGGACTGGTGAGCACGAACGGGCAGTCCTGAGGGACGTCGTCGCTGTCAAAGTTGTCGAGCGTCAGATGCGGGTGGTGACGACGGTTGACGGCGGAGTCGTCGCTGCTGCTCATGCTTGCTGGCTGGAGCACAAATGGCAATTAAAGGCAGGAAAGCTGTGAGGTGGGGCAGTGACAACACCTTTTGACTGTCGATGTAGCGACTGACGAGGACGACCTTGCGTTCACGCACACCTTGATCTCACCCGCGCTCTCCCACGGCAATTCAAGCTTCGCTAACGTATCTATCGTCAATGAGATCTCTCGCTCCAAAAAAGAGACCTACTAATACCACAACACAACCCGCTCGCCATCCTCTGTTCGCGCCCTTTTCACCTTTTTTCGTCTCTTGCGATTGAGTGAGTGAGTGAGTGACGAAGCGAGCGTGCGTGAGTGCGTGCGTGCGTGCGTGCGTGCGTGAGTGAGTGCGTGCGTGCACGAGCACACGCATGCAACGCGCGCGCGTGAGCAAAAACGATCTCTCCTCGTGCGTGTGCCACCTTCGGTCTTTTTCTTTCTTGCTCACTCTCTCCACAAGACAACGACACCCACGCGAATTCTCCCTGCCTTGATGAGTAGATGAGTAGCTACGAAAAAGAAAATTGGGCGATGATGCTCAAGGCCTGCTTATCGCGTGTCTCATCCGTTTAGAGCAAGATATGCCCTGCGCTGGTCTGGATTGCTCTGCCCGAGCAAATGTTGGCACACTCGTGCGTGGCAGACGAGCTCTCTGTATGGAAGACACTACCTGGTACTTACGGGTGGAGTGGAGAAGTTTCTTCCACTTGGGGCCGCCCGAACCAGTGAGATCCATTTTTCTTCCTCGGGCCAACGCTCGGGTCGCAGTCCATTGTCCTGGCGCGGCGATACTGATAGATAATACTGCTGTGTCATCTCTGCGGTGCTACCGAACGGCAGATCAAATGCAGGTGATGAAGTTTGCCGATGAGACTCAAGACTTTGAAAAGAAACTTCGTTTGTGATCGAGTCCCACGCTGCCACGTTGGGAGGCACACTTCGTTTGACCGAGTATTGTAAAGATACACACAGTTAGGAGCGGTTCCTCAATTCGCATGCATTTGGGTAGTTGCGATGACCTCTCCATGACTAACGAAAAACATTCAAAGTTCGTTCGCTTCTGTAACTTCAAATATCTCTTGGCCGGCCTCCTGGGCACGCTTTTCCTCTTTGGAAGGAGGATGATCTCAGCTGGATCGTTGAGCATCCATCCGAGGAAGAAACATCTCAGGAGGCTCATTCCATCTCCGCCCTCGACGCAACGCCCAAACTTGCCCCGAAACAACTTGCTCGGGCGGACGCTCGACTGACCTCAACATGAAGCGACCAACAACATTTCTGGTTGTGTTTGAACGTAACTTAGATCGTGCTTGTACGACGTGTCTGCCATTGACGTGGTCTACGCCGTCGTGGCTGCTGTCGCCTGCTCGTGCGTTCGCACTTGCGAATTCACTCTGAAAAGTGGCCAAGTGGATGAACTGTTTCATTGAGAGAAAGAATGAAAAGAAGACGACTCAGGTCATGAAACAGCCCCGCTCGCATTCAGGTGCACCGTTTCACCTGTAGGCCCCGGGTGAACTGGAGTGCAGAGCAGAACGTACCTCACGTGCCTGGCTCAAGTCGCCTGGCATGTTCATCAGGTACTGCTTCATTAGGGACCTTTTTCCTTAGGGTCGGCTTGCACATGCAATGACGTCAGATGTGTTTGGCAAACCCGTCCGCAGTCGCCAGCAGCGTCAGTGAAGAAGATGCAGATTGCAGAGAGAGAGAGAGATGAGTGCACTCACGTCTACCAGCAGGTTTCGTTCGTTTGTTCGCTAATAAGCTAATTCAGCTGATGTATATACGATTGAGAAATCTGCATGGGGCCGCTGCTTCTGCCTCCTCCTCGCCTCCAACGCGCCCATTAGCAGCGTTGGTTACACGCTGGTTTCTCTGATCGGCGCTCTACGCCCACCACGAGTCTGCAAGCCACTCCTGTCTTTTTTCTGCGAGAAAATCGCCGAGTGAAAAAGTTCAAGGGTCTTCTTCTTCCTCCGAGGATGTCGCTCGCCTTTCCGCCTACGCAGCCAAGAAACATAATAAATCTCTTTGGTCTCTCAAAACCCTCCGTGATGAGAAATGAGTCTTTCGTCTCCTCCGCGAAGGTCCTGCTTGCCTGATTGACTTCACTCCGCCAACAAGATTCTTCCTCCCGTTCTCGTCACCTCCTCCTGTCCTCCGTACGAACTAAAACTTTCCCCTCCTTCAGTGGAGATTCGATCCGATCCGCCATTCGATCGGGAACCCTAAACGGGAAGGACGTGAGTGAGGCGGGCCAGCCAACACCTGTGCGACGTGCCAAAGGCTGAGTGCCCTTCACACAACTTCATGGCTATGGGCAAATCAGCCGATTTGAGCATGAGAGTTTCTTCGTCGGTCGATGTGGCCAACCTCGACAGCACTGCACTTTTCACGTCTTCGACACCATGGCCCTCTCGGCATCCACGGAGGCCGGGGGAGGCGGGGTTGACACGCGGCCAACCTTGGTGTCTCACATTCCAAAGTCCAACAGGCTCTGAGCAGGGGGGGAAGGGGGCAAGCGATCCCGTGCAGCAATCCCAGAATCTCCAGTGTTTGCTTCTCACCTAGTCCTGCTTCAGCATTTACACTGTGGCTGGTTCATCATCCTATGGGAAGACAGTCTCCTTCTAGACGGTTTTCATCGCGTTTCACCTTCCTTGACATCCTGGTATTCTGCAATCTCCACCTTGAATCTTGAATCTCCACCGTGGTCGGAGCTTTCTCCATATTTGCCACTAGCATCACCGTAAAGTCCCCCATCGCCTCCTTGGTCCAGGGCGACCCCCTGGACTTCTCAATGGGTCGCGCTTGTTTGCGTCACCTCAAATCTCTGCACGACAGAGGACGTGGAACGTCGTCCTGTCGACTTGAGCAATCCTGGCAATCTCTGCTCTCACCTCATGGGTGCTTACCCAATCGAGCCCATCACCGCCGCTATCGCTCTTGTAGGACTTAAGAAGAACTGTTGCAAGTTGGGACCACTTGCAACAGTTCTTCTCAACAAGACAGCTTTGGCTGCAACGTTCTTAAGTCTGAGCTTGATGGCTTTTTAGGATACAGCTATTGGACTTTTAGGGGCAGTTAGACTGCTACATACTGTGTCTGTCAATACGGAATGAAAAGGAGCACAGAGAGGAAATTAATGTCTCTGCTGGGCTCTCGAGTGGGAGTGAAGACGGTCCCAAAATCTTTTCTTTCATCTCTTTTGGTGCTTAGGTACTCGGAGTTAAAGACTCAAGTAGTTCAGCTTCTCTTTTTAGCTCAACGCTTTCTTTCTCAAAAGAGCAAGTCCGTGTGAACAACTCTGTCTCCAATTCCAGTGACTGTGAGATTTCAAGAAGAAATCTATACATAAGGCAAGAGGGCCCGTATGTACGTCTGTCTGTCTGTCCGTCTGTGCGTGCGTGCGTGCGTGCAGCTCTTGTGCCAAGTGTGTGGACTGCGTGTGGACTACGTACATAAGTCATAGATTTTAACAACAACTTCGGCGGTGAGAGCACTCGTAGCAACAGCCAGGGTGAGGGCGAGGAGGAGGACCAGGGCAATGGCCAAGCAGCCGTGTGATCAGTCCATAGGCGGGAGACACAGAAGGTGAGGGTGGGGACAATCGTAGTGAGGACTTCTCTGGCGGTCCTGAGCCCGTGTGTGTGGATGGCGAGTTCGGGGACGACCAGTGGACAGGTGGGAGACAAAAGCAGACTCACACGAACAGGACTGTTTATCTTTGTCCGTAAGTGCAACTCGAGTATAGAACAGCTCTTCTTCGTAGCATTGACCTTTCTTTGTGTGTAAACATCAGATAACATATACAGTTAAAATCACACTTTTTTCCTCCCCGACTGCACACAAAAAAGACTTTTTCAATCCGCGTACGTATTGGAAACTGCCTTTTATTATCTGGTGCTGTATTTCGCGTCACTCTGATCCTCTCGCTATCCCTGGCACTCAGGGCTGTCTAGACAATTTATTAATGGTTTGCTTGTGAGAGAAACTTCGCTTAATTTCTGTCAAATCAAAATCTATTCTTTTTGGGTGAAGAAATGAATCTTCTTTGTACTCAATTTAGACACCTCTAAATTCTTGAAAAATTGGTTGTCGGAGTCCACTGATGCCGCTAAAATTTCTTTGGTACCGACGACCTCCGATGTAGTCAACTTGCCCCTCAGCACCAAAAAGTTGACTATATCGAAGGTGTTGACTGTAGCCGAGGTCCACTTTTCGAGACCAGGTCTGCTTTTTTATCATAATTACTAGGCCAGGTCGAAAATTGGGATTCCCTGGGGGTGTCCCAAATGGGCAACTGCGTAGTCAAATGAAAATGAAAAAAAACCCCGAGCTTTACGTATGCCCAAATGCATTTAAAGTTGTATATATCCATACTAGAAAGAAAATAGGCCGAATTCTTTGTCACAGGCAAGCGGCTGCGGCGGGCTGCAGATCGCAGCAGGACTTGGATGGGGGGATGTGGGAGGGGTCGGAGAGTGTTTTTAGCATGGTCTGACCTCCGTTCAAGGTCACCGGGCCTCAAAAGTCGGCATTTTCAGCCTCGGCCGAGATGGGCAGAGATTTCATGGGCTGGCAAGCTAAAACTGCAGCTTGACCTGTCAGAGATTGGACCGTCACTGTCACACTTTTGGAGGGGCAGGAAGGGGAGACAACAGAAGAGGGGAGGTTGCTCCCCTCTGCCATAGACTTCTTATATGCTGCACAATGTTCAGCTTTGAAATAAAAAAAGTTTGGACTTAAATTACCTTGCACTCATACTGCAATGTTTAGGTTGCTTTTTTCTTTAAGGCACTGCGTGATCATCTACATTGACAGGACACCATCTAGCTGGCCGGTGTGCCCGAAGGGCACTCTGTCCAGCTAGTGCTTAAGGTGCTCTAGCATGACACTGACTGCCTGAAACTTGACAAAACTGCAAGATGTCATGTCTGACACTCTCCGTGACACATTCCAACCCGAAACTCAACCTTACAATTATCCCACTAAGCACAGCACCATGATTTGTACCAAGCGACATTATTTACAGCCAGCACCGTAGATGATTGTGTAGTTGTTAACTGGCTTAGGTTGTCTATCAATGTTCTTTCAGTTCGAAAGTACCGCGATCTTATCCACAGTCTTGTCTCAAGTAAGAAATTCAGAAGATTCCACTTAAGGCGAGTTGCACTCCTGATAATAACAGAGCTTCGAAAAAAGAATAGACTCCGTCAGCGGCTAAATCAGTTTCGTCCCAAAGCACATTCGTATGCAGCAGCTTTGAAAATACTATCAAGAGGCACAAGTGTATGTTTGTTAGCCCTAAAAAGAATTCAGCTATTTTCGCCTGCTTTTCCTTGTCTTACGCAGCAAATGTTGCAAATGCTGCGTTCTAGTCAACTTGATCAAGTTGAGTGGGAGAGCCTATGGACTTAAGTCAGACGCAGGTTGTGGGTTTTCTGGGTCGATGTCGACTCACACCCATCACCACTGCATTCCTGTATCGGAGCAGGTCTTAAATCCCACAGTTTTGGCAAAAGGAACACTTTTTCTAGCTAAAAATAAACTATTAGCATTCATGTTTAAAACAGTTCCTTCCTTTTTTTGATATTTTTCTTAGCGTGTAAGTTTACACCGCACTACTTTGGTCAGCAGCAAAATTATCTCATTTTTATAGATTACTCTTATTTCGAGGATTATTCGTGATTCAAAGTTCGACTGTGTTGTAAAAGACTAGATATTCTAAGGAAGGGAAGACGACACACCTAAACGAACAGACTGAATAAATTGCAATATATGGTACCCATAAAGCGGATAGATCTCCCTCTCCATCTTCACATGCATTGAAGTTGTACATTTTTGCAATGCGCAGTTACACTCTGAGATTATGTGATTAAACTTCCAAGATTATCTCAGTTGCCACCCTTTGGTTGGAAAGTTCTCTGAGAGGCATTCAAGTTTGAAAAATAGTAGGATCACAACTTTTAAATCTTACTAATAACTATCAAATGTGAGGTGCCAGCACGACCACAGCTGAGCAGCTTTCATTTAAGTGTTAGTAAGCATTCATGCGTGTTTAAGCAGTCTGAGTGAGTTAAGTGACAAAATATTCGGCGTCGCCTGCCAACCTTTGCCTCCATTGTCCCAACTGGGAAAACAGCTGGTTCGATGATGAATTTGAAGCTTTGAACTGTTGAGATCTCGTATAGTTGATGCACAACAATCCCTGCCGATCACGAACAAGGATCTTCATCAGTTCATATTTTGTGCACTGAACAATCCGAGTTCATCATATATATGCAAATCTGTCCCCACAGACAGAAGCTAATTCAACATGAATGAATGCTGACCGAAATCGCTCCTTGTGTAGCACATTTATTTACGCGTGATATGGTTATCACACCGCCACCTCTTCATACTCCATCACTCAATGAGCAGTCCGAAGGGGTGCGCAACTATCTCTTCTTTTTGAAGCAGCGCACTCGACACTTGGCGATATCGTCACTTTAGTGATGGTAGCAGCCAAAGCCACGTGTACTTGTTGTCCTTCGACTACGAAGGCCCCCTGGTCGACATCGTGCGGACGTTTGCCCGGGATTCAAGTCCAATGTCATCGTGTCTGTCTGAAAAAAGAAAGAAAGGGGAAGTGATGAGAACTTCCTCGATTTATACAGCAGCAAAGAACTTTTAAAACTAAAGGTAACTTTGTAAGAAAGGATTGTTTTCTCAGAGAAATTCCGGACGGCAACGGAACTAACTAAAACACCATGAACACAGAAGGTAAAGCATCACTTATTATAGGCCTTCACCAATTAGGCCTCTTCTCTTTCTGTCTTTAGCACGCGAGACACCGACTGTACCATGTTGTACATACTACATGTTCAATAATGTCTTGACTCTGAGCTTCAAGTTACCTCAGTATTGTTGAAAATGTGACAGTGATGGTTAAGGCTTCTAGCGTAGGCAACTGTCCTAATCACACGTCTTGAGCTCAGCTCTTGGGCATCCCCGAGCACTCTGAGCTTTCGCCCTTGTTTTAGTAATCAAGCGCATTCAAATCTGAGGACTTGAGTGGACAGATCTCATTTGTAGGCGTCACTGTTACCTGTGAAGTGATGGTATTCTGAACTGAGAATAGTAACGAATGCGTCACAACTCACCCCAAATAGGAAGTACGTGTATCCCGTTTTCGCCACGGCCTTTTTAGCCAAGTCCTTATCAGACATGGCCTTCCTGTGCCACAGCTTCTCTCAGTCAGACATTTTCAGTCACATGTCCTGCAGTCACAATATGGTTCACAGGTTTCTAACACTGGGTGTATCATATATCCTTGTGCATACTTTTGCCTCTCTCAAGTGCTTGTGCTGATGCTCTGGTTCAAATTGGGCTTGGGATTACTAAATACCAACTGATCATTCATTAATTTTCTAATTAAGTGTCTAATTTGAGCTCTTTGCAATGAACATGGCCTTGTCTGCGGCCTCGTAGAAGTGGCATTGCTCCTGCTGTTGTTGCCGATCTTCAGGATACCGTTAAAATATGCTGATAGCTTTTGTTGGAGTATGCAGAGAGCAGGTGTCAAGTGTTCGGTAAGAAATGAACTATTTGGTATTAATTTGAATGAATCTTAATCTTACACGGGTGGCAAAAAATTGCACGAGAAACCTCATCACACTGCACAACCTGCCAATATCCACATGACAACTTTTTACCAGAGCTTGGGCATCTTGCTCCAATTTTGTTTATACTTACGCTACAAAGCTATGCTATACCCCCAAATTAAAGCTTGGACCAGTGTCAGTGTCGAGAATTTGTGTGTCTCCGTGGCTCAAGCAACATGAGGAAGTATGCTAAAAATGGCCTCAAAAATCTGCACAAGATTATATGACAAACTCAGTATGTAAATTTGCCACTTGAAATTCAAGAAATTCATTTTTAACATTTGGCTTTATTGGATTTGAATGAAGTGGCAACACGAGTGGTGAATGAGGATTAACGAGCAAGTGAATGTTCCTAGGTTAGGTTGGGCTAGGTTGTTGAGGGTAAAATAGAGTGAACTCTATATAGAACCTGCTACTCAACTATACTGTGACTGAAAATGTCTGTGAGTGAAACAAGCTGTGCCAGAGTAAAACATGTCTGACGAGTGTGTGACTGAAAATCTGTGACTGTAACAGGCTGTGGCGAAAAAGGGGGGCAATCACTCAAGTAGTAATAGAAATTGCAGTTATCTCAAAAGGCTGATGTTTGTGACATACTAGCTACTTGAGGGATCTCCAAGGTAAAAAGACATTTTCAATAAGAGTGAGGTAAGACGTGGAACTTAAAGCTTAAAGTTGACTGCCACATTTTTGAAGATAAAGTAGCAGATTATAGACGAGACAGAAAGGGCCCATTTACCATTTCAAAAATGACTGCACCAACCATTACAGCTTTCAAAATAAACCTCTGTGCACTACTCCTACAGAAAACTCCATGGCCACTGCGCACAACTTTGTGGCCGCCCTCACCCACATGAATAAGCTGCCCAAGGAGATCTAGGGGACCATAGACCTTTCAAAAAGGGACAAGTCACTCAAGTGAGGAGGATCATGGTCAAGTAGAAGGCGCGGGAGGATCCCACTGACTAGAGGCCAAGAAATGGACGAGAATGCCCAAATTCATCAAGGCCATGGAGGCCATGCTGAACGAGGACAAGAGGATCACTGTGAGAGAGTTGAACGTGACACTTGACAGCAGCTGCGGACCATCAACCAGATCGTGAAGGAGGACCTGAGGTTGTCAAACAGGTGCAAGATGGGTACGCTTCCTCCTGAGTGAACAGCAATATGAGGGCAGGAAGAGGTGTGCAAACTTGTTTTGGGCAGTCATCAGGAGGAACTCCAGGGCATACCTGGACACTGGTGACCACAGACAAAGTGTGGGTGTCCTTCTCAACCCCAGAGACAATGGAGTAGTCCAGCCAGTGGGTGGGTAAGAGCTGTAACCCACCCTGTGAAAGTACGCAAAGGCCAATCAGAGAAGAAAGTGATGGTGGTTCCCTTCTTTGACTCACCAGGCCTCATTTATACACACTATGTGCTCAAAGGGCCTGACCATCAGTGTGGCCTACTTCATCAAAATTCTCAAGGTCTTTCTGAGGAATTTGAAGGCCCCAAGGGCCCTCAAACGGGCAACGGGATGGGCCCTTCACATGGACAATGCCTGGCACCACACTGCAAGGCTTGGAGTTCTTGGAGGCAAAGTCAATCATGTTGGTGCCCCATCCCCCTTTAGTCTGGACCTGGTCCTAGCGGACGTCTGACTGTTCCCTGAGGTCAAGAAGACCACCGTGGGGTACACCTCCAGGACTGCTAAGGAAGTCAAGACTGCATAGGAGGGGGTCACAAGGGTGATGGGCAACGATGCTGTCACCACAGCCTTCACCAAGGGAGAGGAGAGATGGCAAAGGGCGCTTGATGTTGATGGACATTGTATAGAATGTAATGTTTAATAAAAGTTTTTGTCCCGCCCACAAGTTGGGGGCCACGCCCAACGCGCATTTCAGTTGCTCTCTAGTTTCTCTCCGGAAGAGTGTGGGTGTCTTAACTTTCCTTGTCATTTTTGTGTACATATGATGCTCGCTGTTAAGTAGTTGCACTTTTTTTTACAAGGGGCAGCATCAGTAATCTTGCTGCAAAATTTGTACCTCACGCAGAAGTTGCAGTCAAAGTGCAGCAGCCGCCGGATCACCTTAGCACATGACTCTTGCATCACATCTCCCTTGTAAGCTGACATACACATTTTCCTACACATCTTAACCAAGCTGACACGTTCACTGCAGTGGTGTGGCAGTTTTATCCAGCTCCCATAAGCCTCCCATCAAAGCAATGTTGACCGCATCAACGATTACAGCGCTAGGAATGTGCACGAAGGTGCCCTTTTGTTTTATCTGTCCAGTAGTTGCTGCCTTGATTACTTTCACTTGCGCACGTGTGCACATTAGTGAGAGGATAACAAGGATGCTGAGTGAGCAACGGAAGAGAGTTGGGGAAAGTCTCTGCTGGTTTCACGTATAGATTACACGGGAGTAGAACATAATAAAATGCTTCCTTACCCCCAGATTCAACCGAACGCCTCCAGCAGTGGCTGTAGTAGATGAGAAGGTTCACGGAGCAGTTTAAAGTCTGCAGCAGGTTGTTGAAACTCACGACAACTTCAAAGGGCTGAAAGAAACCCAGAAAAGAATGTATGCACATGTGTGAATTGTGTTTTTCTTCTGCTTCAAGTACTGTTACGACGTTTTTAATTAGAAGAAAGTCATGCTTATGCACAGTATGTGTTTCTATACCGGTGGCAACTTCTCCAAGACTAACTCGACGCCGTTTGGCACGAATCGCGGTAGGTGGCACACGATGAAAACTCCGACTATGACTATTGCGATCCTGGTGAGTCTGACGTCTCTCTTTCTAAGGGATTCCTCTTGCCCGCCGCCATTTCTCCGTAGCTCCTGCCCCAGGGTTTTGTTGCGTCTGAGGGCGCGGTAGATTAGGCAGTTGAGCACGCTCAATATGACAATGGGCACCAAAAGGTTCACCAGCCAGTTGAAGATGTTCACGTACCACTGGATGGAAAAGAGAAAAAAAATGTTTACAGTCTTGGCCTAAAACTTACGTACGCACTGTGGGATTAGAACTTGCCATTTGGCCAAGATGGGAAAAACCCTAGAACGTTGTGAGGTGCACATACGTGAATTCTGAGTCCGGGACATGTTTGAGGTGTCAAATATGAACCTATGGAGTCTAATATGAACCTATCGAGTCGAATAAGAACCTATCGAGTCAAATATGAACCTATGGAGTCTAATATGAACCTATCGAGTCGAATAAGAACCTATCGAGTCAAATATGAACCTATCAAGTTGAATATGAACCTATCAAGTTGAATATGAACCTATCGAGACAAATATGAACCTATCGAGACAAATATGAACCTATCGAGTCAAATATGAACCTATTGAGTCAAATATGAACCTATCGAGTCGAATATGAATCTATTGAGTTGAATATGAACATATCGAGTCGAATAAGAACCTATCGAGTTGAATATGAATCTATCGAGTTGAATATGAACCTATCGAGTCAAATATGAACCTATCGAGTTGAGTGTGAACCTATCGAGTCGAATATGAATCTATCGAGTCAAATAAGACCATTCGAGATTATGCCTAGCTGTTAAAAAAATCCGAGTTAGAGTATTTCAAGAGTCAAGTAGTTCACAACTTGTGCGAAGTTTGTTTTATAAATGCAAGAGGCGTTGTAGTGAGCACAATAGGTTTTCACGCATGAAAATGAGGTTGCTTGTGAGCTTGGTTGTCAGACGGTGTTGTGGTTGTCAATGATTTGCCCAGGGGAGCTGAATGTGCGCTCCGTCGGTACTGAGTTATCGGACATTACTAAACATCACGTCCACCTTGAAAGATGCGGAAAGTAAGGTGTTCCTCTTGTCAACCTTTACCTGGAGACAAGTAAGATTGAGACCAGTGAAACCAAAGAACCAATTTATAAAAGAAAGATTTTCCTTACCTCACGGGATCAGCAGTTCTGTCAAAATTTGGAAGTTCGAAGTACCTCTTCGCTTTGACATCCATGGCGTTCCTGTTCGGGACAGGCAAAGCTCTCCTTTTTTTCAAGCTCTTCATCGTGACGTGCCCACATAGTGGAGATAAAGCCAAGATTGGACGAAACTTGATCTTCATTTCCACTCTGTGGCGCCTTAAGTTTGCTTCCAACGTCGTCTTCAATCCAACAAAGTGGTCAACCAATGTTGTTCTTACTTCTGAAATGAAAGTACTCTGCTTCCTGAACTTTCCATGTTTCATGGCATGGGACATTCTTCACCTGAAACCTTGCATCCAGACTTGGGGATGGCACTGTGAACTCTTTGACATCTTCCACTTCTCTGAAGTGTCCAAAGCTACCTTCAACAACGCTGCTTTCGTCTGCGTGCCAAGCCATGAGATTCTTCGTCGGAGGGATGACTTGACTGCTCGTGACAAATTTTTCACAAGACACCCACAAAGTTCCCTCAAGAAGAGGCTGCGTCAGCTCTATCGCCATGGCAAGAAAGATCCAACCTCCGGCAGAAATGGACAAGCTATCCATCTCCCAGCTTCTTCAGGATCAGGGTGATAGGACCTCTTATCTGATAAGTCCAGGATACATTGAGGCATGGCAAACTTGGTGTTTTGACATGGACAGGCATGCCTAGTCAAGGTTGAATGTTGTCAAACTTTTTCTTCTCGGCGTGGCATTGTCAGATGGCTTTCTCAATTGTGGCTATTTCCTCTCGCCCTGGGGCTACCTGAGAAATGCACTTTTGTCTCCCAGACGCACATGGGTTTATTGCACCGGGTTACCATGGGTTTATTAATGTACCAGAAACGGATCCCTTGACGGATCAAAAGAGACAGTTGTGAGTCAGTTCAGTGGGAAGAGAGAGTATTTCCTCACCTAATTATACATTGCCAATTAAAAAAAATGCAATGGTTCACAGTCACAAAACACAAAACTACAAAAATGAGTTATGAAAAAAATTACAGTGAAATACAAGGTATCCCTTAAAGCCCAAGCACAACTTTGAGGCTCGTAGGTTTGGTGCCATCAGGATGTTGCATGCAGGTGCAAACCAGGTTTGGTGCAAATGTTGCATGCAGGAGATCAATATTTCATCAAAGTTATTAACTGTAATAGACTCCTTCAATAACCGATCATCATGATTTGCATATTACTAGGAATATACAGACATGGTCAATTTTTTTTGACCATTTGGTTCATAGTAGCAGAAAGAAAAGAAGTTGTGACAATGTTAATTTTTAAAATGGCCATCTCGCTTAAACAACGTTCTGAAGATGTGGTGGAAGTTGGGCTCACCTTCTCACTATCACACCTGGAGACAAATCATCATCCCAAGCCTCAAGCAGGCTCCTCGTGAGAGCCTTGACAGAGCCTTGCGTGACGCTCCTGGAAAGTCATATCCAGAATCCAGGTCTGCAGCATCCCAAGGCGAAGGAAATGGGCTGGCTGACACATTGACGAACTGTGACCCAGTTCTCTGACCAGAGGGCTGATGTGAGTCTGACGTGAGTTGTCCCCGGAAGAAGGGTGACGAGCTTTCCCTCCACGTGAGGCAGACGTGTGTCGGCCATTGCGTGACGAGAGGCCACAGTGTAGCAGCTATCAATCTCCTTTATCAGATCCAAGAAGCCTTTTTTTCTGTCACCACCTTTCGTGGTTGCATGTCTTGTGCAGACAAATAAGGGCTGCTTCGACCTTTGGAGTCCCCGTGACACTTAGAAAGCCATGCTTGTTCCATGCTTGACTGGGCAGCAGGCTTCTCCGGGGGACCTTCAGCATAGGGGTCAAGCTGACGTTTATCATTCTTAGGCTGTGCTAGCAGCATAACATCTTCACTGAGGCCAGAGCTGAAGTCTAGGAGAAAATCGTCATCTGGGTCCTCCTTATTGTGCTTCTTTCGCTAAAAGTTTTATTCTACTAAAAGGATACTTTCCATGGCCACCTTGGACTAAAGAAAATTCTTAGCGACAGATTGATCGGTCTCGATGAGGTGAGGCGACGACAATGACGTCAACCGTCCAATGTATAAGTGAACTACATCAACCTTCTGACTACTTCTTACCCTAATTTCTTCCACGCAATCATTGATTTCTTGCTGGTGAAGTCGCCCACTGAAAACTCAACAAAAATTCAGTCAAGTTAGGTTGACTGAGGTTTCTACTCCTATACTATTCGAACCAAATCCACCACCAACTCTGATTACGGCACATGTGCCAACATCAACATAACGAAGAAGAGATCTGCGGAAGCCTCAACTTGTGTCTGTCAGGGGCCTTCAAGTGAAAAGTAAAAGAAACTTTGCGCGAGCAGAAACAAGTCGAAATATTCACTGCTCGCCAGGAATCCTTGAATACTTAGTAAGCACTGTTTTGCCTATTGTAATTGTTGCCTAATATAATGTGTTGTGCCTATTATAATAAATTGTACCATACAGTTCACAATTTGGAAATTGCAACTTGCCTTCACCAGAAGATAATCAAGGCTAAGAGGGAAGCTACCACGATGATTCTGGTGCGTGAAAAAGGGCTCAGTATGAAATCGGCCACAATCTCATCAGTAGGGGATTTGGGGTCAGGCTGCTTTTTACACTGCACTGTATCTTCCCAAATCAGGGAATGCTATTCAGTGTGGAGATATAAAGTGTCCGTGACAAAACCAACTTTTTTTTTCTCGTGTCCCTCGTCCTCACCATATGGAAGTAAGAAGAAACTGTATCAAATCCTGGGCAGTCGAGCATCGATGCCCACTTCAAGTCGATTTTGCAATCTCACTTTTCAAATCAGAGCACAGAGTCTCCATTCATGCATGCAAGGCATCAACACAGGACATGAAGGCAGTGGAGTACAAGTTCCTGGCTCCACCTTTGACGTCGCCACCGACTTCTTCTGCGCGGGGTAGTTGAGGGAGGACGTCCAATTTCAGAGAGGATTTGACCCCTCTTGCTCAGAGTGATGGTCTTGAAGGAGATCGACCGAGTTCGTACGTCGCCCATCGATGAAATGAGCCTTAGACGAGGAATCCCTTATGGGCCTTGCTGGATGGGACAACTTGGGTCCAACGTGTTGAGGAGTACGAACTATGGATGACTTTGCAGCAACCAAAGAAACTGCCTCATGGAACCACATTAAGGCTCTGGATAAAGATGATTCCACATCCGAATGTGCCCAAGATTCACTCTGCAACAAGCCTCTCCTCCTCCAAACTCGGGAAGAATGCGTTCACACAGCAAGTGAGCCACAGTGTTGCTTGGGAGATTGTCACTTTCGCCACCGTCGAAAAATTGCCAACAACCCGCTTAGCTGAAACTGTCTCACTGTGCAAATTTTTGAATGACTTGACATTTTCGATTTGCTGAACAGCTCAGCTCTCAGGAAAAGGACGGTAAAACGTCAAGGTCAAACGCCATTTCAGTGCCCAAGCCACTCCCGATGCTTTTGCTGCGGAGAAAGAACTGGAGTCATCTGACGAGACCCAAGGAAATCGATTTGCTGCTGTAAGTAATTACGGATGCTGAAATGGCCTCAACCTTCTAATCGTCAAGTTTGCCATGACCAAGGACTTCAACTTTCTCGTCAGGTTTACCAGGGTCCACTGCAAAGTCTTTTTGGACTGATCGGCCAAAACAACGGTTTAAATGCCAATCCAACTCTGAAGACCTCAAGGGTCTACTTCAAGATCACCATTGGCAGTTACACTCTAATGGATGAAGCGAGAAATGACAAGATGAATTGTGAATCTAGTGGGGGGGGGGGGGGTTCTCTCTTTTAGACATTGGCTAGAAAATGTTAAAAGCGACGGAATGACTGCGTTCTTTCTGTCAGGAAGTGATGTAACATCAGTCTTCACTCATCTTGACGTTGAAGATTTTTTCCAACACTTTACTCCAAGAGAGGAGCTTAAAAAACTTTCTTTCTTAGAACCATTTACCTACATCTTGACCATTTGGCATCAGGTGACAAGCGACAGATGCACTCAGAAAAGTTCCACATTTTTTGGCTTTTGGTCAAGCGACAAAAGTGAAATAATGTTGAGGGCACAACATGGTCAGAAATTCAGACAGAGAGCAAAAGTTACCTAAAACCAGAGCAGTATTTTCCTGTCTTTTAAGAGACATTGAAAGGGTCACTCTTGCATTTACGAGTGAACATCACGTTTCATTTCTTCCATCAAACTATCGTTCAGATCACTAATAACCAGTGTTAGATATGGCTATTTGGCCCGCCCGAGAGCCCCCTAATTATGTCAGTTGCTCTGACGGGCAAAGTAATTGGCAGTTGAGCACTTATGTTAGACTGAAATGGTGTTTCGGAAAGCTCTTACAGTAGCTCTAACATATCAATATGAGACTTGTGGGAAGTTTCGTCTGTGATGTCATTTTAATCGACACAGTCCAGTTCGTTCCTATGAAACGTTACGTTTCACAGGTTACGTTTCAGGGTCTTAGACAATACATTTTTTTTGGTATTGTAATACGATACTCAATACCTTCCCAAAAAAGTATTGGAATACAATATTCTATACTTTGCCAAAAAAGTGTTTAATGCAATTTCAATGCCTCCTGCCTAAAGTATTGCAGAATATGTACAATACACAGTGGGAAAACCTAACTCAACCTAACTTCAGTGGAAAACTCAGAAGCCATTGAAAAATGGCAGTGCACTTTTTTGCGTGCCACCACTGAATGTTGTGCAGCTCATTAATTTGCCTGTATTCCTCCCCTAAGCCATTTTGTTTTGCATTGCTACACAGTGTTTCATTTTGGTGGGAAACTTAGTATTGAAATTTTTTTCAATGCAACACAATATTTTGAGCCTTTTTTCAATACAATGTCAATATCAATGCTTTAGCCAAAAATTCTGTATTGCAATACTTGTATTACAATCAGACATGAGCACAGTCCCCCCAAATCGTCCAATTTTTAGGGGGGGGGTACAGCTTTCCCTGTCCACTGCACAGAGATGTTTATTACACAAAAATGTCATAATTATAAAGATAGGGATGTTCTCTGGGGTCCTCCTCAAAATATCACTAATATTTAAAAAGTTTTATAACATAATGAAATATATAATTAAAATTTTTTTACACCAAAGTTGTAGTCCTTTAGATGCTGAACACAGGTATGTGAGTGGCATAGTGAAATGACTATTATTAAGTGAGTTATTGATATTTGAACATTGAAGGTTATTGGCTCACTTAAAACCATCAATGATGCACAATTCACACACAGTCATGGCAGGAACACAAAATCCTCCTAATATCCATGCTCTGTCCAAATCTGGGGCCA
>JAAUXU010119866.1_pt1 | contig 74279 bp, 87 predicted proteins | sample 7278151 | NCBI WGS metagenome assembly JAAUXU01 (sample SAMN14350113, study PRJNA611818) | marine sediment metagenome | isolation source: surface marine sediment (1.8m) | place: French Polynesia: Moorea | collected 2018-08
CCTAGGGACCTGGAAAAGTTACAACTCTTCCAGGTCCGAAGGGTGCACCATAAAGCGCTCTGATTTTGCTTCATACCGTTGGGACCGGGACTTTGGGAAGGTTGCGTGCATACGCAAGTTGCACGAGTAAGCGTGTTCCAAAACACTTATAGACGCCTCTCCTCAGAGCCTACGTGGCGAGCCACCAATACACAGAGCAGGGTGAATATAGCATCACATGCACCATGTTCAACGAGATTTCCGAACAGTCCTTTGATGTGGTGGTACGTATACGACAACAGGGTAACAAGTTCCAGTTCCATAAAGCATTTTTTCCCCTCTTAGGTCACCATATACGACACCATTATAGACTTCGAGGTCATTCCCATGTACGTGCCCTTGGGCAAGGACGAGGCCGTGGACGATCCGTTGCCTGGAATGGGCCCAGAATTCAACCAGCTGCCGCTCAACCGAAATGTCACCTTCTTCTTTAATTACACACAGGGTATGTGACAAAGAGCGGTGAGAGTTTCACCAACGGCTCCGACTTAGTAAGAAATGATCCGTAACAATTCGTTTCAGGCACCTTTGACACCTTGGAGATTACGAGACATACCCCGAATGGCGTCTCCAACATCGTCTTTGACGTTCCGGACAAGTTCGACACCAAAGCATTCAGAGTCACCCTGAATTATCCAGAGGTAATAGATGAACGTGTGTTGACCAGAAGAAGCGCAGCTGTAATGAGAATTGTCACTCAGGAAGGTTTTTATCACGCTAACTGGAGTAGTAAGAACCCATTCATGACGGAGGAGTACACGGCAACGTTCGAGATGGTTGACCTGGTCCTCTCGTTGATGCTGGACGACCTCTCCGAGGTCACCAGGTAATTGCTTCCAATGAGCTCAAGACGCTCAATGATGCACGTCAAACCTACAGTAAAGAGGAGGAGAAGTGGTTCTACGCGGATTTTCTGTCTTTGGGAGCCCACGCCTGCCTGGTCGTGGACTTCGACGACGGGGTTGTGGAGGCCTACGGAGACCAGGATTACTGTGTCGACTTTGCCCCCGACGTGACGTACATTCCGGAAGCTGACATGACCCCACCCGTGGAGATCTCGCACATCTATTAGTAAGATCAATTCTGACGACGTGAAGTGGTCTCCAATCTCGGAGACTACGTTGACCATGCATTCAGGGGTGGCAAAATTATGAGTCCGATCGATGTTTGTAGTTCTTCTCAGGGTGCTCAAAGTTCCTGCCCAAACCGAAATTTGGGGCATATACTCATCCCATAATAAACAGGCTTGGATAGTCAAATTCGCAAACAGTCAGATCTACAACTACTACGGCAGCCTCAAGATCATCAATGTCGACAACCTGAATGTAGCAAAGTTTGTGCCTCTTTCATTGATCGACATCATCAAAATCCCCCATAACGTTGACCCTCTGCTGCTCGTCCATGTTATTCCCCATGAGGCTGAGCTTGTTCCTACTAGACCAGGTCCCATTTTCGTATCGGGCTCTAAATTTTGTCACCAGAGTATGTAACATGAGATTGGTATTTAGCCAATACGCCGTGTACAACGTGACCGCCTACGCCTCGAACGTGGTCACGGAGGGAACGACGAAAGACTTTTTGCTGGCCATCGTGACGAATGCCCCCTGCAGCCCTCCCGCGGTGTCCCTTCCGATCAATTCCACAAGCAACGTCGCCCCCATTCCGTACATGAGAAGCGAGCAAATAGTGGTCGAATCCTTTGCCGAGCTCGACTGCGCGCCGGTGTACACCACCACGTAAGTGCTGGAGGAGTCGGTACAGATCAACTTATTGAATGAGCAGGCAGATGCTAAACATATGCGTACGAATCGTCAGAAAGAACTGGAAGATAGACTGGGCATCCGTAGACTTCGTAACCATGGAGGAGATCCTGACTTCGGTTAACATACTGGATGTGGCTCCGGATACCTACCAGCAACCGACGCTTCTCATTCCGCCAAACACGCTGGAATATGGAGTCCACAAGTTGACCCTCTTCGTCAGGTGAGTCAGGCGGACACTTTCGACGGGCAAGAAGCACTACGTGTATGGACAAGGTGGCCCATATTTCGCTACTAACGCCGGGCACTATTTCAACTGCTTGTAGCATTGACCAAATTTGTCCCACTGCAGCAAGATCAACTTCAGGAGCAAGTAGACGCCTCTTATTTATTCGGCGGGAAATTTCTCAAATCAAAATAATCTTCTCTGTTTTGAATGCATACAAAACGCTGAGGGATGCCCACCTGGGGCCTTTGGTTTATGCCCAGCAAATGCATTTAAATTCGTCACAAAAAGAAAATGACTCAAAAGTCGAGATTCAAAACTCCACTCACTTTCTTGAGTGGAGTTTTGAATCTCATTAACATTTTGAATCTCAATGAACAGTATATCCAACACATTGGTCATAGCTTCCAGTCATAGCTAAACTGCCCCCTCACATGTATAAAAGAACTTCAAGAGATAAGTGCACGTTTCTAAAGGAAGTTCACTATGTGCCACCTCGTACGAACGTAGCTCTATGTGTGCTTGCCTTACCCATTCAACCCTGGCAGGATGTGGGACGAGAACGACGAAGACCCCAACTGGACACGCGTGTTGCCGTTCGAGCGTGGCGCCTTCTCCTACATCGAGATCATTGCGTCTCCTCTCGTGCCAGCCCTGTTCGACGGCCAGATGGCCTCCGTGACGAGGGGCAGCGGCCAGATCCTCACCTTGGCTCCACGTTTCTTCACATACGACCCGGACTATCCAGATGAGGTGTGTGCAGATGCTTCCCTCTGCTGTCTTATGCAAGCGGAGGCAAAATGAATGTGATGGTTCTTGATACAGCTGGACCAGCTTTATGTATTTATGAGACATAGCATTGGCTTGGAATTTTATTTAAAGTGATTTGTCCAAGTTCTACTTCGGGGAAGACTTTGCCAAATACTACGGGAAACATAAAGTGGTGCATCAAAAATTTTAAAAAATGAGCATTCCAAGATAATTCGACGTCTCCCAAGAATATCCCTGTTGTTGACGTTTGTGTGGTTGGATCTTGTATCTTTCTTACAACAAATCAGAACAAATCATTGGGTATCTTGGCAAAAAGATTACTGCTGCTGCAACGGCTTGAGCTGCTTCAAGAACAATCTCATTCTGCGTGTGTATATGTGTACGTAAATGTGTGTGTGTTCACAACACAGCCCAATGATTTGGCTTATCGATGGTACTGCCGCAAAGCCGAAGAGACCTTTGCAGTGGACGAAAATGACGTCAGGGTCTACGAAAACCTCATTCCTGTGCCGTTTGAGCCATTGTCGACGGACGAAGGACAGGGAGGATGCTTCGGAACCGGACCAGGTACGTCCCATATGTTCTCATGGCCAGCAACTTTCTAGCCCCTCTCATGTTGGAGGTGCTGCACTCCTTGCGAAACTTGATCCTGGACAAGGACGTTAAAGTGTGCAGCATGGACGTGTTGGATGCGCATCTTATGCAGGTCCGCTGGGCACGACGACGGACTTCTTGGAAATGCCTCGGGAGTTCTTCTTGCCTGATAACAACGTTGTTTACGTCATCGTCATGGAGGTCCGCAAACTGGATCCATATTCGGGGCTCATGCGATATGCGGAGACGTCTTTAGAGGCGAGTTCAATTGAGATCATTTGGGACTTCAACTCATAGAAAAATGCTTTCAAGTCACCAAGGTCAATAGTTTTGTCACCAAATTCATAGTTTAGGTTAGATTTAGACACGTCACGTCAGATAAGTAAGTGGTGAGACTATTTGAACTGTTAGTAGAAGTACTGATCTTAGTGAACGATGACTAACTTGGTGCCTTGAAAAATGCTTCCAACAGGTGGAAATTGTACCTGGGATCCCGCCCCTCATGTCGGTGGTCTGCATCAACCCGCATCTCTGCTTTTCACACCCTTCAGGAGCCGTAAGAGACGTTTAGCGCAATTTCAAATCCTAATTTCTTACATCAATGTGTCCCTCACAGGTATACATCAACCCCACGAACCGCCTGAGTTTGATAGGCGAGTGTTCCGTCTTCGATGGCTCTGACTGCACTGAGCCGATGACGTACGAATGGCAGGTGAGTGTGTACATGTACCAGTTGACCTTGAACTCGTACTAGACCGTATGGTCCCCCAGCGTAGATGCCGAGCATTGCCAGGGTGTAATACCCAACTAAACTATGAAATAGGAGCCCGTGCGCAATGTGTTTATGTCCCCGCGCTCCAACAATCATTCTGGTGCACCATAAAGGGGGCCCAAGGAAATATCAGGATCCTGCTCACCAACATTTGACTTGTGCCTTTGCCACCCTTGGCACTCACACATCCAGGCCAATGTAAGACAATTGCGTTGTCTGTTTGTACTGACACACCTTCTCCAGCATTGAGCAAACCACACTCTCTCTCAACTTCCTCTCTTTGTCGCAAGTGACAGCACTTCACGACCTCCTTGTCCAGCTTCACAATACAGGCCAAGCTGCGTCCGTTCCGTGTGATGGAGCCTTTGGGTGACTTAATGCGGGCAGATATTACATGTTTGATGTGATGCTTGCTGTCCACCAACGACACACTGTTTACACAAATTCCCCTTCAATTCGACCGGCCTCACTTGAATTGACAGTTAGACTTTTAATCCCGGTAACCCTATAGCAACCCTGTCATAAAAAGTAGAATAAAAGAGAAATGTAGCATAACACAAACCGTCGTTAAAGGTTTCGGGTGCTGATGACACTGACCTGACTGCAGCCGCTGCTGCCTTTTTCTTGTCGGGCGGCGACCAGAAAGAGTTGGCCGTCGTGGTGGATTTCTTCGGGTCGGGTGGACCACTAGGAAACCGGGAGGAATTTCAGGCAACAAAATACATTTTTTTCCACCTACGCTCCATCATGCGTACAATTAATTACGTGCACTGTAAGAGTATTGTCAGCCAACAAGGTTTCATGGCATGGCTTTAGGTTAGTCTCCGTGCAACAAATGCGCTCGGCTCCTCGGGCAAGAGCACAATGGCCCTCAAGATCAACAAGCCTCCCGACAGCGGGAGCTGCGTCGTCAGCCCCGATTTTGGCTACGCTATGGACAGCTTTGAGCTCGACTGCTACGGTTGGAAGGACCCAGAGGAAGCAGGAATTCATGGATATCAAGTGGATGGTACGATATTTCTTTATCATAAGAGTTTCTTTTAATGGATACCACGAAACCTCTTTGAGGGGGGATATGTTTGTGCTCGTAAGTTGACGGTTTTGGACACAACTTTGGGGTGCAACAAAATGGTCCCCTTTTATTCCAACAGCGCTGAGCGTAGGTCAGGTTCGGTCAACTTAGATCAAATGGAGCAAAAGTAGCAGCTCGGAGGCCTTAGAGAAGACCTTAGAGAAGTATTGATGGTTGTGACTAAATAAAGTCCAGTTATGAACAATCCTCCTGCCAGCCGCTAAAGTCGTACTATAGACCCGGATCTGTCTCTCTCTTACAGTCCTGAACGTCGTGACTGGCATCAAGTTGCCGATTGCAGCTCTGTTGACCTTCATCCCTTCCTCGCCGCTGATCTTCAAGCTCAGTCCTGGGGTCTACAACGTGATGGTCCGCGTCACGGACTCCTGGGGTGCCGAGACGACCTTTGTTTTGCCCAATGAAATTGTGGTGAGTAATAGCATTGCAAACTTGACTGGAGCACCTACACAGGCTGTTACCGTCGATGACTGGAAAGGTCTTTTTGGCGTACAGTGCATGACGGCGCCAGTTATTGCTAAAAAAGAGGTGTTTGGCAAACGCAACGCAAAATGAAGAATTTCTATTGAAAAGGCTACTCAATTCGGCTGCCTTCGCTTGGCATCGAGTACAGCTTGGAGCTGAAAGCTCGGCATCTTGATGCCCTGATCGGTGTTAACAGCCCACCCTGAACAGGACATATTAAACTGGAAGTCAACTTCCAGGTAAACACGCCTTCAGAAGACGATGTCCTCAACTTCTTGGCTGACGACCCTATAGCCTTGGCCAATGGAGCGGGAGACACCAAGGAACTTCTAAACATACTGCAGGTTCGGCCGAGCACCAAGTGACATGCTGTATATGAAAAAGTAGGAGCATAGAATGATACATTTTCCCCTAAAATCCTAGCTGACTGGCAACATTATCTCCTCCTCCGATGGTGAGCTCATGCCTCCCAGTGAGGAAGAAATGAGCTTGGTGCCTGAAAACCTTCAAGAGACTTTGACGCCTCAACAGCAACAGGACAAGATTGACCAGCAAAAGGATGCGGTAACAGAAGTCCAAAGTAAAAACAAGCATGAATGGATCAGCTTGGGCCCTGGGATGTTGATCCACACGTATAGTGGATGCGTAAAAGAGTTGAGCGCGTTGAAAAACGCTCCAAACCCCCAGTCAACAGAGTCCACAAGTTGTCTGACAGACAGAATCTGGCACTTAGTTCTTCGAAAACCGGGAGATATCGATAAATCCCGGACAAGTTTTTCCCAATGGTGTCACTGACTGGAAGTGCCTTCAGGTCCTTTTTCACCAAAATTGACGTTGCATTTCTCTTCGGCACAATGGTTCAGTGTGCAAAAATATTGGCACAGTGTGCAAATCCGAAACAATCGAAGTCAAAGCCAGCAGCTCTGACAGGTTGAGGCAATTTCTGCCCCAGATGAAGGCCAAATTTTGTCGAATGCAAGACTCACACGTCCGGTTATGCATAAACGCGGCTTTCACTGATTTCGCTATACCGCTGCCGCACGGGCCAACGCTTTGTTTCTCGCCCGCGTAGCTGAAAATTGATGCCGTGGACACTCTCCTGGAGATGACTGGCGGCGCGGCGCCGGACATTCAGACTGCGGAGGTCCTAGCTAGTACCCTCAACGCCATCTACGGGCCCGAGCCAGACACCTCCAGCTCGGTCTTGTTGGGGTCAAAGGTCACTGACGCGGCTGCGGTAAGTGTAGCTCGTTTTCAATAACATGAAGCTTCAGCTAATGAATCTCATTGCCATGAAGGGACTGGTGGAGTCCGTCAAGTCCTTCGACGCCCCTAGTCAGGAGGTCCTCACCACTATCACCACCCAGCTGGCGCAGCTCCTGGGCAACGTACTGGAGGTAAGCGTATCAATGTCTGACGTGGACCAGTTGACTTCCACAAGCATCTGCATGACGCAGCAAACGGCAAAGACGGCCGACCTGAGCAGCGACTACGGATCTACGGGAGAGGCGTCAGATGGTGAGGAGTACGACGACTACACCGACTACAACTTTATTGACTACGGCGACGGCGGCGACAGCGGCGACGCAGACGGCAACGATGGAGACGTTAAACAAGAGAAAGACCTCTGCGCCAACGTGAATGCCGTCGACCTCGCTAACGCCAAGAAGCCCGGCATGATTGAATACGATACCCACGTCACCAGCAGTGAGTATATCGTAGTTCCGTTCCGTATGTCCTCCTTGAATCCACTACACGTTTTTTTCACTGACGACCCCTTAGTTGATATGAAAATACCTGAAGACTCCGGCCAGCAGGCATGCGTGGGTGTCATCGACTCCGCCAAGTGAGTCAAATGATTTGAATCAATATAAACCCGGGCATATTTTTTAACCCGAAATTGCCTGAAGTTCAATAACAAATTCCCAGACCATAATGCGCATAAAGTTTTCTTCGTTCTGGCTTAAGTTTTGACCTCTCCTCAGCCTTATGCCCTCGGACAGACTATATATTGCATCACCTTACGTGTCTCAAAGCGTTAACCGTCAAGGAGGGGAAAGAATAATAAAGAATTATATCCCTCCAAGCACAAATTGTGATTTAAGTAAAAGAGAATTTCACGACCATTATTGGTGGCAAAAACGCCTTAGATAGGTCAAATCACCCCAGACAACACTCGTAAACTAAAGTGCTACTGTTCGGCCCGGCAACAACATGAAGTAATTTTTTAAATTTTTAATCATAATTGGCGCATTTCAGAGCTACGCTGGGAGATTCCGGCGGAAAGATAATGGACATGATGAAAGATCTCACTATGGAGGTCTTGTCCAACTCAGTCGTGGGCGAGGAGACCATCATCGAGCAGGGACCCATCACTGTCTACGCGAAGATGTCAGAGAGCAAGAAACAGCATGAGCTTGTAACTGTGCGTATGAGCCGCTCACCTCCTTCTTTGTTGGCAGGACACCGGGTCCTGAGTTAAAGAAGTGGCACACAATTGGCAACGACAACGAGCAGGATGCCCAGTGGAGAATGGCCGATAACTTCTGTCTGGGTGACTTGATAAACGGAACCTGTCAGACGCCAGCCGGGATAGCCGCCATCTCATACAATACGAATCCTATGGTTAGCGCTGGCATGACTGACTTTCTTATACTTTAATAGCATGCTAGAGTCATTACGTCTACCGACAGTGCAACGTCCCCACCTGCGACCGCTTGGCCAAGGATACCAAAATTCTCGACCTGTACTTAACGAACAGGAAGAACAAATTGCTCGATCTCAGTCGCATTTACGACGACAACGACAACCAGGGAGCCCTCCACCTCACCATCCCCAGGACCAACGAAAGCAGAAGGGCTGTTGAGGGTGAGGACATAGTGTACACGCATGCGTACAGGGTCCGTGAGAAGATTGCAGAAAAAGTTACGTGCTGAGGATCTTGATCTACGTACGAGGCTCAAATGAACCAATTTATGGAAAAGCAGTCCCAGCAAATTTTGCTCTCTAATCTCTTGGCTTCGTTGGCTCCGCCCTTGACCTTCAGCATGGCCTCCACCCTTGATCTGAACGCTTTGCATGTCTCCTTGATTGACCTCCGCATTTCTAAGACTCCTCACGCACCCCGCAGTGTAGGTACCCGTTCTTGGTCAATCTGCCAGCTGGCAAAAAAGTCCTTGCTCACGCCACGGTGTTTTGTATGCAGCTCCCATCCTATTCGACCCCGTGACTGACGCAAACAAGAAGAGCATCAAGTACTTGTCGCACCAGATTCCAGTCCGAAAGGCGGACTCTATTCTGGTGAGAACACCAGATATGCACTGCGACACCAGATTTGTACACTTTTTTTTTTACCCAATTTCCGCAGGTGATTGAGCTTTTTCCCGAGGAACTGGATGTGGACAAGTTTGTGTTGCTCTTGTCGTTCGACAGAATCCCCACCCTGAAGAAGTACGAGTTCGGCGTCATGGCGGAGCACCTTGAGTGGCAAGGAGACGACGGTAGAGCCATTCCAGCCGCCTTCTCCGAACTTGAGACTGACATTTCTTTATAGTAACTACGCTCTTAAGTTCACGAACTTTGCGTTTGAGCAGTTCTTACCAATCTTCCAGAAAATGACTCCTGAGCAGACAATTTAGTGAAAGAAGATGTGCGTGGCTACTCAGCCTCTCCCTGGAGGAGTTTTGAGGCTGTTGCAAAGGCCAAAAGGAGGACACGTTTCAAGTCGTTGCCAGTGTCTTTGTCAATACTTCATTACTATCATTATGCACTTTTCAAATGAAGCTGTACTTTATGATTTACACTCCTCAAAGTGTCAGTCTCAATTTTGGTGAAGCACACTGTACGAGTACGTAGATTGCACTGGACCTGTGGGAACACTTCTTCCTCTTAGAATACTGGGAGTGGGTTGTTCCGCAAGAGCAAGTCAAGAACCGCACAGGGGACAACGCTCACTGGTACCTCACTGTGATGAGCCTGACAGAGGACATGTCCACTGAAGACTTCGCGCGGCAAAAGCCCATATCAAAAAGCATGGCAAGTACAGCAGCTCAATTGTTCTAACAGTGTGTTGTGCACTGCGAAGTACTTCTGTGATAGACACTATATTGTGTGTGCACCTAATACTAACAGTCCACTTTGCCCATAGACAACCGACTTTAAGTCAAATTACCGTCTGAGGACGTGGACATCAGGATGTTACTTCTTCAACGAGAAGGACAAGGCTTGGGTGGCCAATGGATTGTTGGTAAGTTCTAAGCACGTGTTGTTTTTGGACGGGGGGAAGTTATGTGATTTTTTTCATGGACCTTCATACCATTTATATCATGTCAGATATCATGGATATCAGAACTAGCCAAGACCAAAAATTGAAAATTTTGGAATTTTGCTGGGCGCATTTTAGGTGTGTTACCTGACATCAACTGTCAAGATAAAGTCAAACGGTTTTCAAAAAACGTAAATATTCTAGACCCTCCCCTCTTGGAATAAAGTTTTACCACATAACTTCAGTACGCACAAGGTACTTCAGTACTACAAGGTGTTCAGATTTGGAGGGCCTTGGGTGAAAACTTTGTTTTCAACTTCATTTGACTTCAGTGCTGCAGTTTAGCATCTAGAAAGCAACTAAGCAGGTCCACATCAAATTTGTAACGTCAACCTAACATCCTTACATACAGTGTCTATAGAACTTCGAAGGCAGAAAGGAGGCCCCAAAACTTGTTACTTTTTCATTCCATTTGACTAGAATTTCTTTACATATACCAGATATGACAAGCCGCAAGATATCGGAAAAATTGGTCTGGCGAAGTATGCACTAAGCTTGATAATTTTTTGAGTCTCTTTCTGCATGTTGTATTTTGAACAGGACTGCATTAAAAGTCATTTTTGGTAAATAGAGACAAGAAATCATCTATTTCTATGTCCCCTATCGGCTCCTGTGTAGACTACCAGAGACGTTCTTTAGTGAAATTCCAAAATTTTCATTCTTTCATCTCCACTATTTCATCATGTACACATTTTCTGTTTTTATTGTCGTACTGCAACTTCCGTGACGTCGCCTTCAGGTTCAGGAAGCGAATTACGGCGTCACCTATTGCCGCTCCAGCCACTTGACTGCTTTCGGTGGAGGATTCTTCGTGGTCCCCAACCCCATCGACTTTGAATACATCTTTGCTGCAGCTTCTTTCACCGACAATCTCACCATCTACATGTGCATCATCATTACCCTCACACTATACTTACTCCTGCTCATATGGGCTGGGTATGTATGGAAAGAGCTGCGTAGCACCCACCCATCTACCCTGTAGCAGACCCCTCTACACCATTGTGGACCTTTTCAGCTACCACGACCACCAGGACGAGAAACGTCTGATCAGCAGGCCGCTGGTGGACAACCGTGATGACGACTACTACATGTACGAGATCCTCACCTTCACAGGGCACCACCAAGGGGCCTCATGTGATTCCAGAGTTCAGGTCTGGCCAGGACTGATGGAGAAATTAGTGAACTGAAGCGTGGAATAAATTTGCACACATGTTGAAGGTTGTGGTGACGGGCGAGGAAGACGAGACGGAATGCCGGACTCTGGATCCCGGACCCAAGGTTCCTGGGTTCGAGGACTGCCTCAGAAAGGGCTGCGTGGACAGTTACATCATGAAGGTGCCCAGGTAACGCCCGGTTTATTCATTCTGCAGTGTGTGACAGCAGCAAACTTGCATAAAAACCAATCTGCACAGGCCTCTCGGTCCTCTGTCCTACGTTCGAGTCTGGCACGACAATACTGGAAGGGGCGACTATGCTTCTTGGCATTGCCAGGCTATCATAGTCAGGGACGTCCAGACCAACGAGAAGTTCGAATTTGTCCTCAACAGGTAGGCACTCACGCACCTACCTAACAGTACTTGTACCCGAGCATTTCTTGTTCAGATGGCTGGCGACAGAAAAGGATGACGGCCAGGTAAGATGGCTTTTTGGGGCACCAACTTCTGAATCCTGTGCACAAAGTTGAGCTGAAGTGAAGTGACTTTGTGAACCACACGTTCAGCCCTGCTGGGCAGGACTCTTCATCTCTTGTCAATTTGCAGATCGATCGCTTGATTCCCCTATCTGGCGACGCTCAGAGGAACGAGTTCAACCACTTGTTCGGCCACAACCGCGAGAAGAGCCTCAAGGAGAGTCACCTCTGGTTCTCCATCTTCATGAGATCAGAAAGATCAAGGTAAAATTCAACAGCAACTCTATCGAGTTCATGCACGAAAGTGCCGTTAACGTCCGACAGGTTCACTCGGATGGAGAGGGTGTCAACGTGCATGGCCTTGCTCTATCTGGCCATGTTGGCAGACGCCATGTGGTGAGTTTCACGGATGAGTTGGAAGCTTGTCTTGTCTCGACGAAGTCTCCTTTTTCGGTGAGCTGCAGGTATCAGGCTGCCGACGAGACGGTGAACGACGGCATCAAGATTGGCAAAATCACCCTGAGCGTCCAGGAAATTGGCATCGGAATCATGTCGAATCTGATCACCTTTCCGCCAGCCTTCCTCATCATTTTCTTCTTCAGGAAGGCCAGGAAAATGAAGCTACGAAAAAATAGGTCAGTGCAGGGTAGATGGAAGATTAATCTCGGCCGTCTGAGGTTGTAAACAGAAAATCTATTTACTAAAGTTTACGTTCGTAACTATGTACATTTGAGAGCTGTTTAAACTGCTTGCAAGGCCTTTTTTAACAGCTCTCACTTCCTGTACCTAACGTGTATAAGTACTGTATTGTCCAAAGAAGCTTTGTACGAATAAAGTATTACTCATGAACGTAATCTTTGCAGAATCAACCAGGCCTTCGAGAGGGAGAGCGCGTTGCGTGCGCAACGACAAGAGATGGAGGAGCAAGGACAGATGAAGCGTTTGGGAAAGGACAATGGACTTGGTAGGAGTTGACCTTAACACTTCGCGGCTTAATACGGAGTATGATGTACAGTACCACCGTTGCAATTTACAGTAGTCACCGCTTATTGCAACAGTTTTGGGTCGAGCAGTTTGTGCTACGCAGGGTTTTTGCAGCCTGCTGTCCCCCAGCTCCCGAGGAGGGCTTTTTGTGGGCTTTTCTTCTGCTCACTGCTTGATACTTCGCTAATTCCTCCTTGTCATTCTCCCGACTTCAGTGCCATCTGTTGTACACTTCTCTCATCATTAAATTATTGCCGGTATTAAAAGGCTTTCTGTCTCAGCCGACGCCACATCAACCGGTGACGACCATACTATTATTGGCTTTGCCGCTGTACTACGTTCTGTTCCAGACAAAGATGGGGGCCAAGAAGACACTTTAAAGGAGCTGGAAAATCGGAGAACTTCCATCTATTCTTCAGCTGATGATCAAAGACCGAAATCAAAGTTTTCAGTGAGTCATAATTTTACTCCTCGGATTGTTAGATCTGCAGGTTGCTTAACAACTTTGTTCTTGACCAAGTTTCATTATAGCTTCTGGCAATTCATGTCACAAACTTTTCATTAATCTCAGAGTTAGGTTATAATGTTACTTAACGCAGACCAAGTAACAACATAACTCCGAGGTTTGACGGTACGTCATACGTGCGCCGGCAATATTTCAGACCGATTCCGAGGTTGTGGAGAAAATTTCCACTGCTAAAAGCGGACGTCACCGTTATCGGTACCAGCCACGGAGGAAGCTGGTCCTTCCCTGGTTCTTTTCTATCATTGGCTGGATCCTTTGCATCCTCTGCATCCTGGCCTCCATCTTCTTCTTGTGGGCCTACGCAATCCAATTCGGCAACGACAAAACCTACAAGTGGCTCTCTTCCCTCTTAGTCTCGTTCTTTACGGGAATGCTTTTCCTGGAGCCCTTAAAGGTAAGCAGATCTACTCCATAAGACAGACTCCGTGATCGTGATCGTGGTCCACTGCGGCCGACTTGCTGCAGGTGCTACTAATTGCTGCTGTCCTGTCTTGTCTCTGCCGCCACATCGACCTGGACGACGACGACGTGGACGAGGATGAAGAAAAGGCGGACTTGGCCGACGAGAGCGAGTGGTACCACCCTAGTAGGAGGACCGGGAAGACCGGTGTGCCCATTGACGAGGAATTCCTAGAGCTCATCAGGATTGCCAGGCAAAAGGAGGTGGAGATGTGGTAGGGATATCCCGCTGTTCCCCAGCTCCATACGTGTGTATAACGTCGCGTAACTTTCAGGACCATCGTCCGCGAGCTGACTGGCTACGTCTTCTTCATCATGATCGTGTACATCATCTCTTACGGCAACCGCGATCCAATCTCCTACATTTTCAAACAGACGATCGAGAACAACTTCATAACAAGGCATAAATTTGAAGAGGTAGGGGACAACAAATCATGGCCGCAAACCAAACACATCATGCAAATAAGCATGCAAATTTGCGCAGGTGGTCACTGCAAACGACTGGTGGCGCTGGGCGCACGAGACTCTCATACCCGAACTACGCGCTCAGGTGTACTACAATGGAGATCCGCCATTTGGACTCCGAGGGTTCGTCGGGGACCACAACAACAGGATCATGGGCTACGGAATTCTCAGACAAATCAGGGTCATTCCCAATTCTTGCAGGTCCAACAATGATGACACTTGATATCTCCGACGGTGCAACGATAACGAAATAAATTATTGTCACTAGGGTTGACTCTCGCGTCCACAGCATCACCCAAGAGTGCGCCAAAGCCTCGGCCTTCATCAACGAGGACCACAGCGACTACTGCAACGCTTGGGAGGAGCAGAACGCACTCACGGAGAATTTGGTGAGGGAAACATCTTCTTCAAGTCACTCCAGGGACATCACTCAGAAAAAATATCATTGCCAGAATTCGTGCTACAAGAGCGAGTTCAAGTACACAAAAGCTGAGGAATTAGACTCGCTGCCCTACACGGCCAAGCTGGACGTGTACGGGGGTGGCGGCTACGTGTACAGGCTGAACAGCCCTCAGGCGCAGATCAAGAAGGATCTGCTGGAGCTGCAGCAGCAGCACTGGATCAACAACCACACTAGGGCCGTATTCTTGGAGTTCTCCGTATACAACGCACAAGTAACGTTACATCGATGCAAGCGCTCTAATGAATGAGTACTCCTGTCCCAGACATTTAGCAGCACTTAGCCGTCAGATGCACCCGGTGCACTTGAACCTCAGTACCGTACGATGTCATTTCACTTTCTGTTAGATCAACTTGTTCGGCATTTGCACCATCATTGCCGAGTTCATTCCCGGCGGTGGCATCAAGCCCTACTGGAGGATCGAGCCCGTCAGACTCCTGCACCACCACCAGGCATCCGGAACGTTTATCTTGGTAATGTTATGGGAATCCTATGTCTCACCAATTGTGTCACTGACCTGCACGAACCCGCGTTCTCTTGACCAGGCGTGCGAGGTAATCTTTTGCTGCTACATCATCTACTTCATCATCTACGAGATTATGGAGATGACGCGTCTCCGCTGCAAATACTTCAATTCGTACTGGGTCCTGGCAGACCTCGGGCTGATAGTACTGGTATCTCTGCCGACGAATTCTATTCCTGATTATGCTGACATACCTAGAACGATATTTTTTTAGGCGCTCATAGCAATCGCCTTATATTCCTACCGATTGATTCTTACCAATGACATTCTGAACACCTTCAAAGAGACCAACGGCAACGGTTACATCAAACTCCAGTAAAGAAAACTCGTTTATATTTTAAAGAAACTTTTCCTTAACCGACCCTTACTTCAGGTATGTTGGAGTCATCGACGAGACTTACGGCTACACGATCGGCGGCATCCTTTTTGTGGGCACCATCAAGTTCATCAAGCTACTCAGATTCAACAATCGCTTTATGATCCTCATCCTCACGCTCAAGGTGTGCTGGGAAGACCTGTCTGGATTCGTTTCTGTCTTCTTTTTAGTCTTCTTTGCCTTCGTCCAGGTAAGTTAGGACATGTTCAGGAGATGTCAACTCACATTGCTGCTTCTGACTCAGCACACTATATTGAACTAGGTCTTCTACATGATTCTGCACGTCTACATGCTCGAATTCCACACCGTCGTGGCAGCCCTAGAGACTTGGTAAGGACGTAGTTGTAGGGGCATTTTTTTCTTACTTACGTACACTCTTTTAAATGCGTACAATGTAAACTACTCGTAGCTTCACGATGTTGCTGAACAAGTTCAAGTTCGGAGGCATCCGAGACAACTCCCTGACAGCCGCCGTTATGTTCTTCTGCTTCGCAATCTCTTGTTCCTTCATCCTGATCAACGTCCTTCTCACCATCATCATAGAAGCCTTTGAAAAGGTTTTTGTATATGTCACGGTGAAGTCTTCTCCCCCGTTACAGCTCCCCTCTCCACAGATGAAGGCCGAGCTGAACGAACAGGGCAACCAGTATGACATCCTCGACTTCGTGTTCCGTCAGGCTAAGGCCGTCATTGGGCTGGACAGTCTGCCACCCACTGAGTCAGCGCTGAGGGAGGACGCAGTAAAGAGAAGACAGGGGTAACTTCAGTAGTGCCATGCATAATTCATGCAAGTACTATATCAACTGCTTCAATGGGCTCCTCTTTCCACTCTGGCAGCTTGGATAGGAATGCAGCCGTCGGGGAAGACGATCACGACGATGAACGGGACCCCAATGTGGAGGAGTTGCCACAAAAGGTGACTTTCAAAGTGCCTATGTTTGAATTTTGCTGTACGACATTACGGCATGTACCAAAATTATGGGGGGCCTACTGAACTGTAGGCTCCCATTCGTAGCTATGACAGAGTCAGGACATTGGGACATCTTTCCTACTTGCGAATTATGCCTCACTGACACATCTGCAGGTGGACATATTCCTCAACTACGTGAACACCACTTACTTCGACGGGACCCTCGACTTGGGCAGCAAGGAGATGATCAAAAAAGGCATCGGCCCTGAACCAGCGGACGTTTCAGGTGTGTGTTAGTGAACGAACCGATCCTCACATCGCTATTTTAGCTGGAATCTGCGAAGCCGATGTGGCGTTTTAGAGTGGGGCGCAACGTGCAGCGCAACAACGCCCTATTACGTACATACGAGATAAGTTATAGCTCTGAAAGACTCAGTGCCAATGTCATGAGATGAGCGGAGTCGCATGCCAGGAAACATGACTCTTGATTGTCGACCCGATCACACCGGATGCCGAAGTCACTTCTGCGCTTTCTCTGATGGTGCAGACGCTTTGATCTTCGAAGTGAGAACAGAGACAAAGGCAATATCGGCATCGGCTGCGTAGGTCTAACCTGCAGACGGTTGAGTCAGTTGCGCGTGCTCGTTGATACCTTGGTACAAAATGTGTCAAGGCTGTTTGTGCCTTAGGCCCGCCACTCCGCCGGGTGTTCAACGGCTCCGACGACATTGGCACTTGTCCACCTGCCACGATGGACAGGAGGAGGAGGGTCTTTAACAGCTAAGGACTTCGGCACGGGAGCGATGGATGACAATGACAACAGTGAAGTTGATCTGACGCCGTAACTAAGAGATGCTCAGCATGTGTGCGTATACGGTCACTTCTGCATACGGACCTGTGCATGAGTCTCAGTAATAAATATGATTCAGTCTACGGCGTGCCTGTAGTTGGATGTTCATCGACGAGGCTGACTTTTGAGGATACTGCACTTATATCAGTGTATTTCAAGTCTTTCATTTACAGACGTATGTACAGTGAATCAGTTGATTTAATGTTTGTAAATTTAATGCCTGAAATTCGGTCATCACAGCCTGTACTTTATTCTCTGCAACTTTAGCAGAAGCTCTCCTCCATATCCTGGCTACTGTTGAGGAACATCTTGGCCCTCTCCATTTCCAATGTCTCCGCAATTGACTCCTGCAGGTCTGCCACAAGTCTTTGCTGGTCAGACGCGCTCCTCGCGTCGAAGGTAGCCACGATCCTACCGCTGAGACGGTCCTGCAACTCTATGCCGAACTGGCATCTCCCTGTGCTGAACACATTCACCCTGACAGAGGCAAGGGTGAGCGCAGAGCGGAACTGATGCGTGCTCGAGCTTGCCTTCTTCACGATCGTCTTGGTGACCACGAGGAGGTCGTTGAACAGAAAGACTCCGCGTTGGTGCTGGTTGGGCTTGACCTTTTTGGACCCATTGTCCCGCGCGCCGTCGGGCACCTCTGTGAGACGGCAGAAGCACACCAGTCGCCGGTGACTGGCGGCCAGCGGCTTGGGGAAAGAGATGCTGGTGCGTCCCTTGAAGGATATTGACTCCTCGACTTTGGCCACCTGAAAAATCATGAGCAGCATAGTGAACATTCTACATATGACCTTAACGTGAACTTAAAACGTGGTTGGTGTCTCTGCCTCGTACGTCCACGTGTCTTTGTGTACGCACTGTTACTGCCTTTCTTTATCTGATGGGATCGATCTGCATGTGACAAAGACTCTTTTTTGCGAAGTCATTGCTTCGCTTATTCACTTGGCACCTACGAGTAGGACAGAGACGGTCCAATATTTGCTATCCTATTAGGCAAACAAGAAAGTATTGCTGCAGGTGCCGGAAAGTTTTTGTAGTGTCGGTATATAGTGTTTTTTCCAGCAAATTCTCTGCAGATTCGCCGTGGAAATTTTCTTTCTTCACCCTCTCTGAACATGTGCTGTGGGTACTACGACATACCTGTGTGACGTGGTCGCTGCCTGGCCTGAACTCATTGGCTCTGATCCTGTCGTAGATTCCGTTGAGCATCTCTTCATCCAGGTCGGCGCCGGCGTCGACGCCGCGGAGGTTGCGCACGAATTCTTCCTTGCGCATCCGCCGGAAGCGGCAGTTACTCTTCCTCTTGGCGTTGTTGGCGTTGTGCAAGTCGGTGTTGAGCAGGACAATGGCATACGAGAGCACGAAGATGGTGTCAGGAGAACGGAAGCCAGCCACGAACATCTGGAGAACGAGAATAATCAGTAAACTTGTGGTTGTGCATCCACTTGTGCAAAGGGCTTTCTTACCTGATTGCACTGGATGTATCGTTTCGAGAATACCTCGACCACCTTTTCGATCTTTTGGGCCTCACCCGGCAGGGTCATCTCCTGCTGAAGCTTTCTCAGAGCAAGATCCTGGAAGAAAGAAATCCAAACGTGGTCACAGTGTTTAAAGTGGCGGTGCAACCTCTCTTGAACCATGTTTATGTAGATAGCATACTCTGTTTAGAGGTCCTCAGATAAATTCAGACCGAAATAAACGCCTTCAGAACAAAGCCGTCGGTGTGTGAGTAACTTTTCACTGTTTTTAAGTATTACATGTGCATTCCAGCTGTCAGTTACTAGAGAAAATTGTCCTTTGGGCTGAAAATTTAAATACCACACTGCTGCACCGAAGTGCTTGGCTGACCGAATTTACCTGGAGACCTGTGCACTTGTAGTGATATGTAGTTTACATACGTATATGCTATATACTATCTAGGTAGTTATGAGTCCTTACCAGGTGCAGACCGGCCAAATCCAGTTCGTGTATGAAGCAGTGGAGGGCAGCGAGATTAAACGGCCTCCGGAGCTCGGTAAGGTAAAGTCCGACAGCGCTGCGAGAAAGACCCTTGCGCCCGCGCAAGAACTTGGCAGCAGCCAACGGTGAAAAGTCCAAAAAGCTCTTCTTCAGCAGGTACTCCATGCCCAGGGCCGGGTTCTACAAGGACACGGATGGTAAATGCTGTGCATTGACACATACATTTCGCATAATCTAGCATGGACTCTTACCTGATTGAAAAGGTTGAGCCCCACCCTGTACTGCCTCCTCCTCAAAACGTCGTCCGCTGGCTGCTGGACCTTGGGTGGTTGAGAGGAGGAAACACCTTGAAGTTTGTGCTGCTCCTGAAGTTGCTGCTGCAAGATCTGCACGTTCTGCGAATTCTCCTCCTGCTCAGGGGTCTGGATCCTGACAGTCTTTTTGATCTTTGGACTGCTGTCGCTGTCTTCCCGTTGACCGATGCCCCCCTCCTCCCTCAGCCTGGGCATGTAGTTTACTGGAGTGCCGGGGGCGTGAGGCTTGCTTAACTGACCGTAGATATCTGAAATGAGAACTTAGTTAGTTACATGTGATACCTTTAAGACAGTGCATGTACTGTATAAACTTAGGAGGAGCACTTTTTACTTGGCCATGAGCGTAGGCACAGAAGTGGTGTGATTAATAGAGGGCGGGAAAAGGTCAGCGATTCACATTATGCTCATGTGAATGCTGACCTTTTTCCGATGTCCTTTTTTTCAGCGTCAGTCAAGACTGATGGTCCAAATGGACCCTCGTGTTCTCTCTAATGTACGAATATTCTGTGTGGTACAACCGGTGCCTCGGAAGAGAGAAGAGGCCTGATTTTTAGGAGCATAACATATTTTCCAACTCTGTAGAGACCACTGTCGATGTGCCACATTACCTGAAGCCGTTGTGCTACTGCAGAAGCTCTGATTTCTGGCCGAATGTTGGTTAAGCTGGCGCGGCATCAGGTGCGGCAGGTGCGGCAAGTAGCCGTAACTGTTTCGGGGTTCGAAGACAGATTGGTGGTGGTGATGGTGGTGAGCAGGAGCAGCAGGAGGAGCATTGGGTGAAATTGCATGCTGACTGACATATATCCTGTTGTTGTCCCCCACAGATTCGCCGCCCGTGGATGAGCCGCGAATGCCGCAACCGCCGTAGTAGCCGCTGTCGACGCTGGAAGCGGAAGAGGCGGACGCGCAGCAGTTGTTTTCAACTACAGGAGGACGCCCGGCAGCAGCTGCTGCCACTACTTCTACAGGAGGCGGCGGCGGGAGTGGCGAGTCCAACGGCGTCGGCGGGTTAGCGACTGTCATCAGCGGCGGCCGCTTCACGGCGGCTGCCGATGCAGGCGGTGGCGAGATGTATGGAGGTGGAGGCAGTGGCTCATTCTCGTCATCGTCGTCGCCGCTTTCGCAGTTGACCCTGAGCAGCATGGATAATGGCGCGGGGCTCGACATAGAGCGGGTGTGGAGGGCGCGGGTAGAGGTAGCGGAAGCCTCCCGAGCCAGATTAGTGTTGCTTCTCCTTGATAGCGATGATGTGCGATTGTTGTACAAATCTCCATCGGAGTTGATTTTGACCTGCTTATGGATCTGGTGGTTGGAGGGTCCAATTGGTCCTTCACTATTCCTGCTGATTTTTCTCGGAAGCGTTCCGTTAGCCAAGAAAGACACCGTCCTCTGCGGCGGCCTCGGGGGCTGACCCACGACTGGCTCCACCAGCAGAGGCCTTGCAGCTCGAGAATCTTGTCTTTGCAGTTGGTTGTGGTGACCCTGGTGATGAAAGTGTTGGTGCTGTTGAAAATGTCTTTGTTGTTGAAGGCGAACCATGTTATGATGTTGCTGCACATATTCCTGGTGTTGTTGGGCTTGGATGAGACCTTGATTTTGTGAGTAGAGGTCATCTCTCGTCACGTAGATCTCGTCGTTATTGTAAACTGCCTCTCCTCTGAGCGGCGGGCACGGCGGCACCGGTGAAGAGGGCGGGAGATCGAGGTCGTCTCGAGACCGGAAATTCGACCCTTTGGCCTCGCCAGTTGCGGCAGAAAGTATTAGGGGATCTATTCTCGCCGCTGCCACGTCTTCATTCTTGGATGGAGGTGCCTTCATCGAGGCAGATCTCCGAATCATGCTTGAGTTGTTGTTGTTGGCCTTTTTGCTCTTATTGATGAGTCTTTCGCTGGGGCCTTGTAGCTGCTGCTGTTGCTGCTGCTCTCTGATGAGACCGGCGGCCTCCAGAATGAGTCTGTCGATGTCCTCTTCCACACACCTCAAGGAGCTATTTTGCCTGCTGACCTTTTGGTGGCGTTGGACATCGTAGCTGTCGTCTGGTCCGAGGAGCGAAAGTCTCCTCTCCAGACGCTCTGAACTGTGTGCCAATTGCAGCAGCCGCGCGAACTGGCCGCGGAGCCTCGCGGCGCGCCAGCCTCGCTGAATTGCAGTGGCTGCGGCGTGCGCCACCTCCCGACCGCCGTACGCTGCTTCCAGTCTCTGCATGGTCGAGTCCTGGTCGCCGTTGCCGTAGCGACAGGGAAAGAACATGTCTGTACTACCGTTGTTGTCCTCGTCGTCTCCATTGACCGCCTGCGTCACCACCGGACTTCCATGGCGTCTCTGCCGGCGCACCGTGGCGTAGAGAGACTCTGGTGCGCCTCCATTTCCCAGTGTCAGTGGGTGCTGTTGCGCCAGCATCATGTTGGCATACACGGCATCAATGTGACAAGTGACTGTATCGTGACTGCAGCACTGTTCGTAGCTCCACTCGACGATCACGTCTTCACGCTTCCACGTCTCCCGCGCGACTGTCGACAGTCTGGCTACTGCTTTTGCAGCGCAGGCTTCTTCTCCTGCTATCGCCGACGGCGGCGCATTATAATAGGCTATCTCGGTCGCGCAGCCGCTACCGTTTTCATGAGCAGCTTCTTCTTCCTCCTCGTCGTCTCTTTCAATGGAGTCCAGAAGGCAGGCGGCCACGCTCGGAGCAACCGCTACCCTGGCTACCCTCGTCTGTGCCCTCGTCATAATAGTAGCGGCGGGGCGTGCGAACTGTTACAGTGGGATCCGTTTAACGGGGTTATTTCGTGTCTCTCCGCCAGTCCAGTCACTGTACTGACCGACACACTCACGACACATTTGGTGGACGCGTGAAAAGTCCGTGACATCTCTCACCGAGTGTCTCGAGGTCGCTGTAATCAGCCTTCATTGTGAGGGTGTGAAGCCACGCGAGGACATAATGCTTCCACTTTCCTCTGCTGAAGAGCTCTTTCTCTCTCTCTCTCACACACACACACACACATTGTGAACGTTACAGTAGTAGTAGTCCTTGGTATCGTGGCAGGGGTCGAGACGGGCGACGCTTGTGAGTAAAATGTCGCTGGCTTCTGTGTGCTCACAGGATTGAAGGGGACGACGCGCTGAATGTCGTTGCTGCTGTTGTGGCGTGTGCATGTGTGTTCGTGTGTGTGTGCGTGCGTGCGTGCTTTCCCGAAGGGATTGAGCCGTGATGGAAGGGCTTTTGGCGTTTTGAATCCGGCTGCAGGGCAAAAACACGCAGCTCGAGCTCAGCTCCCTGAGCAAATGTTGGTGCGGGCGCGCGTGTGCGCACACATGTGCATGGGCGAGAGCCAAACAGTCGACCTTTTTTCTGCTTCTTCCGACAGACGCAGATTTTGCTTCGCTCTCCAGAGCTGCCGGAGCTGCCAGAGAAAAGCTCTCTCACGCTCATTCAAAGAGCGTCGCTTGTTTCGTTCGCGCGTTCACCCGAGACAACTTCAATTATTTCTTGGCTCCCCTCAAACCCCCCTCTTTTACTCTGGCCCCTGAGGGAATGGATCAATTTCAAACAAAGATGTCGTCTGTCTTTTTGTTCTGGTTTCTTGACAAGACAGAGAAAATCGTCACGTCCGCTCGTTTCAAAGGTCAGAGAGCGACTGAGAAGCGATGTTGCCGTGTACGAATTCTTAGAATGGGTCTGGGTAGGAGGAATTCTTCAGGCTCCACACACATACGTACACATTGTGTACTGTGGCTGGAGGAGAGCAGCATATTGTTCCTCGCTCTCTTATTCTAGCCCTAGGCCACGCACGCTGCCCCGGGCCGGGTGTACGTGCCTGCTCCGGACGGACGTGCACAAGAGGCATTCCTCGGGTCATCGGGGTCAGCCGGGCACGGTTTACAGGGTCAATTATGCTCTCTTTCCAACCCCACAAATTTTATGTTCCGCCGAAACCACGGCTGACGTGATTTTTTCTTTCTTCCTCTCCTTGACTGTTAAATATAGCCAGAGCAGGTGGTTCGAATCTGCATTCCGGGCTAGAAAAATAAGTCCTTGGGGTTACTTTTTGAGACATCTGCTCCTCTTTGAGCGAGCAAAGCAGCAGGAACAGCAGCAGCAGCAGCCTGTTGTTTGACGAGTTTGTCTTCAAAATTCCCCTGCTACAGGTGGCGCGTGTATTTATGAGTATTATATTGCTGCAGCGATTTGGGGGCTGACGTGATGATCTGGGGGTCAAATCTCAATGTCTTTGGCTCACTGGCTGTGTAGGCAGCACATCAATCTGGCAGTCTGCATGCACGGACGCAAGATCTGTATCATTGTAGTCCACATACAATGATATGTACCGGATCAATCTACCATGTGGCCTGCGTACATATATCTAATGTGTAGTTCACATGCGCTTGTATGTATATAATCTTCCGCTTGGCCTGTACGCATCATGGTGTCCAGGTACGCTCGTACTTATAATCTCGTCTGCGCACACTAGTTAGTACCTACATAAGGAGTATATGACTGTTGTGCTGTCTACGTGGCAATTGTTGAGTGCTAAATGGTGACCAGTTCGAGCGAGCTTTGGAGCCACGGCCGACTTGTCCAAGATCCTTTCAAACGTTCAGTAGTAGAAGTCATCGAGCAGCCACTGTTTTATTTAACTTTTGCAGCACAAATTGTACAATTATGCCTCGTGCTGTAAAAGCACTCACGAGTGTGTGCTCATTTTGCAGAACTACACCTCATTTAATACACAACAGCAAAAGATGAAAGTATGAAAGCGACCAATCTTCGGACTTTTGTCGATTTTTTCCTCAGCTATGAACAAAACTAACTCCTATGCGTACACCACCAAAGTCCAGCACGGACGACTCAAACCCAAGTAGTTGACGGGGAAAAAATAAAAGATCTGGCTCACTCCTCCCTGTTTCTGCTCAGTCGCTTCCAGGCTGACAACCCGGACACATCTCTCACTCCTTGTAATACCTTTTGTTGATGCGATCGCAATCTAAGGAGAACAACGGAGGAGGACGGGACAGAACCCAAAATGTTCGTCCCGCAGACTCCTGAAACGCTCTCAATTCTGTACGCACATTTGTGGACATCCTGGGTCTCGGTATCAGACTTGTGTGGCCATCGTGACACTTCCAACAGACTGATGATACATTGGAGTTCATTTCTCCAAGCCTGTCTGGTGAGACTCACCAAGCATCTGCACCGAGATGAGCAGCGCTGTCTGAGTCGCCGAAGTGGGCACGGCCTTGAGACATCTGCGACCGCGGGGTCGCGTGTTTGGCGCCCCGGCGGCGACCAATGAGATCGCCGATCGAGAGAGGCAGGTGCGAGCGAGAGGAAAGACCATCGGTTATTAGGACGACGCAAGAGAAGTCCTTAGTTCGGGTGGGGGGAAAAGGAATAAAGGGGATTCCGTCGTTGTGTGTAAAAAGTTGAGGGAAGCCTCACAAATGCAACAGTTTTCCATTCTGACTTCTCTCTTTTTTTTTTGGTACTGCGCTGTTCGTTCACAGCAGTTATTCCATGTACGTTCGTAGTCACAATGGTCCCCCTGCAGCCCATTTGCGACTGTATCAAATCATTGTGACTATATCGATTATGTACGTCAGGGAATCCAAGGTTGCCGGCAAATGAGTCATACTTAAGGATATTTATTAACTTTCTAACTATTTTCATCATATAGCATGAATATGAAGTTGGGCTTGACGGTGGACGAGTCCTCAACGAGTCCCTCGTGCAATATTACGGAAAAATATTTCCCTTCATCAGTGTGATAATGACGATGTGGAATATTTGTGCGGAGCTGTCATTCAAAGTGACTCAAACGAATAACTCAGGTCTGATTCATTGAATTGTCCCAACTTTGTTGAAGCCTTATTTCTCGTACAATTTCTAGATGAGAGATGTGAAAGTTTTACAGAAGATACTCCTAAGAAAACTTTTTAGAATTTCTTTAGACATTGAACTGATGGTCTTGTGCGATTCTCACATTTCTTTTGACATGAGCAAAAAGCTTCTGTCAGTCTGTAACATCAAACTCCTTGATGCACTTTTTGATCCTCCTGATGAGGAGCTGCTCCCTGAAGTTTGCGGTCCAGTTCTTCTCGTAGAGTCTCATCTTCAGCCACCACCAGAAGTGTTCAACTGGGTGGAGAACAGGGGCATTGGGTGGATTACGTTCCTTGTCCACAAAGTTCACTTCTTCATCCTGAAGAGAATCCAAAACTGTCATAACGTGCAGTTGCCAGATCCATCCAGAGGAGAGGCTGGTCACGATTCATGTAGACACGCGACGGATTGAACGAGAAATGAGGCTTCGGCAAAGTTGGGACAATTCAATGAATCAGAGCTCACGCGCTTTGGCATTTACTCACTCACAAATGACTCGAACTCTCTAAACACCACCCTAACTCGTCTCGGATTATTAGGGAGTTTGACTCGAGTCTACTGAACAGATGTGGCTTTTGTAGGGCTTTATTTCACCGCAATGCAAACATCGAACATGAAGAAGCCAACGTCAAAATTATTTGTGGATACCGAATCAGTTAAACCTGCCATTTTCGAAACAGCCGTTACGCACAAGCACAGTCGGGTCTGTTGTGTCGCGCGCTCGCGGAATTCTTTCGCGGCTTCTTGTGCAAAAGTTCATACCTTAAGCTACTCATCAGATGTGCAACATGAGACAGTATTGTCAAAATAGACCAGACCCAAAGGCCCCCCATGCATTTTAACTTCACATCGTTACACTTTGTCACTACTATGGAGACACGGTCGAATTGGTTGCAGCGGCGGCCGCATTAGCAACGATGACAGCCGCATTGGCAACAGCGGCAGCGGCATTGGCGACGATGACGGCCGCGTTTACGACTTCGCCGGCCGCATGGACAGCATCCACACAGGCGCCGTCCGCAGTGGCATTGGCGAAGGCCGCCTCCGCAGTGGCATTGGCGAAGGCCGCCTCCGCAGTGGCATTGGCGAAGGCCGCCTCCGCAGTGGCATTGGCGAAGGCCGCCTCCGCAGTGACATTGGCGAACGCCGCATCCGCAGTGGCATTGGCGAAGGCCGCAGCCGCAGCCGCAGTGGCATTGGCGAAGGCCTCACCCACAGTGGCATCGCCGAAGGCAGTGGAGGCCACGGAGGTAATGGCCGAGGTAGTGACAGAGGCTATGGTTGAGGCGGAGATGTTAATCACTGGGCCGAGGATACCACTACTTCCTGGTGTCATGGCCACACTGGTAAGATAAGAAAATAGGCCAGTCGTGGAGCCCCCGTAGGCTGAGCTTTGAACGGCCGCGGCCAAGGAACCTTTGGCAATGCCGGTTGCTGTGAATCCGAGCTTGCCTAAGATGGCCCCAACTACTGGATCTGGCATGATGAACGTCAGACGATGGTAGGCGCTGCAGTTTTGCTGGTATGAAGGTCAACTACCACTTGGGCGTCGTCACGGACGTTGTGTGATGAGTCCAGGCCAAACGGTCGTTCCTGAGTGTTGCACCCGGCCGACACGGTGTAGATGGATCGTCGAATCGATTCTGGGGCCTGGGCCTTTCTCCGAAAATAGGAAAATAATCAATGTACCGGAGCAAGGCCCACAAAGGTGCCCATAGGCCTAAAAACTCTCAAGAAGAAGGAAGGTGGGAGAATCCAAGTTGAGGGATACGTTGACCGATCGTTAGCAATAATGATCAAAGCAATAGGAATTGCTATTACTTATTGGGCTTAACTACAGTAGGGCTTGATGAGACAAGATGTTTTCCTCTGAAACGTTTTCAGGACATAATGGATACTGTCCGCTTTGCTGGGTTCTGCTCTTGCTATCTACGTAGTGAATGCAACTTAGGACCTCGATTTCGGTCTCAAAACAGCCTCTAAATCTGGAGGCCGAAAAACTTCAATATTGAGTAGAATCTATCATTAAACCTCATTCCTTTCTCGGTCTCGTACTCTGTACTTAAGCTTGAATGAGTGTCGGGATTTTTCCCTTCAACTTTTCTGGACACACTGATGAAGACAAAGAGGAAAGGAGGGACTCCAAGGAGCTGCTTCAAGAAAGGTAATGGATCGATCACCTGTTCGATTCTTGTTCCCTACTCTCACTCTTGTTCCCCTGTAGTTCAATTGGTCGAGTGTCGGTCTTCTGATCCAAAGATCAACATCGGTAGGACAAAATTGTGTCACAATTCTGGCTGAAAGTTTCATTGAATCGAGGGGTTTCATACCTAGATGACTCCAATCCCACTTCTGAGTTTGAAGTCTATGTGGGCTTCCTGCAGGAAGACTCCTCTCCAGAGTGCATCAGGCTCTGTCTCCTGGACCTATGCATGAGTCTGTCTCACTGATAGCCCAATAAATGAGCAGGGACAAGTCTGTCCCCCATCCTTCCTTCCCCTCATGGACATGGCCACGTCTTTCGTTGTTCCCCAACTCCTCTGAGATGGGTGGAAAGATCCCGAACCTGAGCAGTGATACTGGGGAGTTAAAATTACAACTGAATGCACGTGAGATTCAGAAACGCAAAAATTTTCATCGATATGGACTTCATGACTGAAGTGTACAACAGATGGCACTTAGGGTGGGAAAAGGAAAAAGAGGAATCAGTGAAGTACCTGTAAAGAAAAGGAAGGGTGACTGGGCCCAAGGCCCACAAGAAAGCCCTCCGCAGGAGCTTGGGCAATCCAGACTGCAAAGCAGCCTCTGTTCACTAGTTCACTTGATTGTGAATGTGGGCTGATGACACAAGAAAACGCTAGTTCATAAACCTCTCTGCTTGTCTGTGCAGCTTGTTTATGCATAAAATATATCCCCGTATATTTTGTATGCTTATTTCCCTATTATGCGTGTCAAAAATGAGGATCGTACTGGAAATCCATTCTGTACAACTCCCTGAAAGGAGGAGGAAAAAGGGGCTTTTGTCTATGATGCGTCTTATTTGGAAATCGATATTTCCAATTGTATTTGGGGTGTAAAGTACGTGAAATCCGACTTTGGATTTCACGGACTTTTCCTGCCTGATCAAGTCAGGCAAGGTGAGTCTGGTGGACGGGTGGGGAAAATGGGAAATTTGAAGGGAGATGCGTTGTCATGGAGATCATAAATACCCTTGGGGCTCGGGGTTTGTAGTGACAATCGATACTGCTTGAGACGCGTGCAAGCGGCTAACTGGGTCCCCTGACGTCCTACGTACCAGACAGGACCCCGTCCTACGTCATCCACGAGAGCGCCACATAGTTATGTTTACTACGCCAGGAGAGTAAATAACGCCAGGACGTCCCTCATTCATGGAGTCTCCTGCGTCCCCCTCGATTTATTGATCCGTTTATAGAAGTTGCGATCGACGGCGTCGCAAGCGTCGGGTTTATTGATCCCGGTGAGACCGATAACATCGTCATCAAAATCTACGCGCAGATCTGAACGTACGTATTTTCCGCGCAAATGTGAGCTGGAAAAATTCCTATGATCAGTGATCTTCACCTCGCACCCGCGTCGAGCTTTGTGACCTAGAACATGTTATAACTCTTCCAGATGAATTTTCTCACCACTTCTCCTTGCTCTCGTAGCCAAGGTGATGTGCGCAGCATGCGAATCTGACTGAAATCCACTGCAGACGACTAAAAATAGTTTGAAATTGACGTGTTACTTTGGATTTCCGTAAAAAAGAAGAAGAAACAGCCGTGTGTTGAACGTCTGCATTCATGCAACTGCTCTTCTCCCTCTTCCCATGAGCAGTATAACAAACGGCCTGAGATGACGAATGTTTATGTGCGGCACAAAATGTGCGGCGTGCAGAAGCCACCCCAACTGACGTCTTGTCTCTCTCTGCATGCACAGGAGGCACGACGTTGGAGGCACCAGGGCCAACCCCGACAGCGCGTTGGTCGCCACCACCGACGTCAACTGCGTCGTGAACTTGATGTTGGGCGGGGAATGAGGTGGTGGTGGTGACACTGCTCAGCTGTAGAAGCAACCCAGACAGTCGGTCAGTCTACAACTCGGAGCAGAGTTAATTGGTGGCCACTTCTTGATCCCCTTGATTCCGATTTCTGGAATTTGACGGTACTTTGTCACCGTGTTTGGCCGCAAGCTCAGAAATTTCGGTCATCATAGGGGGGAGCTCAATGCTCGTTGTGGCCAGGCTGTGACCACAAGTCGAATCACCAAATTTGATCAGGAAATCACCAAATTTGATCAGAAAATCGCCAAATTTGATCAGGAAATCACCAAATTTGATCAGGAAATCACCAAATTTGATCAGGAAATCACCAAATTTGATCAGGAAATCACCAAATTTGACCAGGAAATCACCAAATGCTGCTGCTGTCAGGCCAACCCTGCACAGCACGCGTTTTCTAGGGGATGCCTCGTCACGGCTGCTGCTGCTGCCGCTGCGCACTGAACTCAATCGTGGGGTAGCCGGAAATTTAATAAGAAAATTGTGATTTCTAAATCTGTCAGCCATTCTTCAAGACCTTTTCTGGACCGAGAAGATTAATTTTGACACACTGCAGAATGGAGAATCCGTGTTGTACACGGTGAAGTTTCCTTTGACCACAGAAGTGGCTATTGACTATGCAATCTTTTGACCTGTTGTGGTCTCCACAGTGAATAGCGCCTTCCACAAGACTCTCTTGATTTGGCCGTCACTTAAGGTGCTTCTGGGAAAAAAAACGACGAAAAGATTAGCATTTCCAACGTAAAATTTCATTCGCTTGGCTGAGTTTTTCTGCTGGATCGATCACTCAACAAATGATCATGTTCAGTGTGGCAACGTCAATGCCAGCTACACTCTGCAGTGTATCCTACTGTGTAGGGAACTGTACGTACAGTGACCTCAGCGTATTTTGTCACCCTCGGGACGTAGCAAAAGGTACATGGCCAGCCAAATATCGAGGAGATGATGAACCTGATTAATTCATTGGGTCACAGTTGGTGTAAACTGTAATAAACGGGGTAAGAAATCATATTTTGCGGTGAGTTTGAGATTGAAGCACAACAATGGAGGGAAAACAGCTGATTCAGTTTGTCAAAGTTGACCCAAAGTGGTTCATTTGCTAGTTTTGTCTCTTTTTAGGGTGAAATCATGCCCCAAAGTGACGATGGAGGCATGCAGCGTACGGACTTTAGAAGCGAAGGTTTTTGGTCCTGACACCTTCTGATGCTGACTGTGAGTGTATCCGTGGACAGAAGAAGCGGGGTCCACTGTACTTCCAACAGTTGGAGGCCACCAGCACGATCGAGCAGAGCAGGCGAATCCAAATTTACGCGTTCAGACGCAACGGATTTGTTTCTTTTGCACACACATAAGAGGATTATGCATATTTTTTGCTTTCTTCTTGTCTGTCCCCCCATGACAAGTGGTGATTCACGCAAGAGTAGATGCAGTCTATTGACCAACGAGGAGACCGAGAGCCGCCCATTTGCTAATTGAATTTTTCTGGGAAAAAACCCTCTTCGAGTTTGTGGGTTTCGGGTTAGGCGTCGCTGCTATGGCTATTCGAACATCATGCGGAGCAAAATGTGTATTGATCTGGCATTAGATCTTTTATGAGTAAGCGTTTCGAACAAAGCACAGACAAAAGACCATCTCTATGATTATGAAATCCGGTCATCCCCTACACATTGTATATTGGCTTTCAAAAACCACACCAAATCGTCATTTCTTTGACGAAAAAACCACTGTCTTGTCTATGATGAAAGTTTTCTCTCACATGGCGGGAAATTGTCCAAAAAGTATTCGAATCTCCAATTTTTGGTTAGTCTAAAAAAGTGAACTTTCGACTGATTTGGACGCCCGGTTTCTGTCCAGAAAGGAGGTAGCGAAGGCGCTGATTGACATTCAATCTTAAGCTCACAATGGGCGCTGCTTTTGTGGGCAGGAAAGAGGAAGAAGAAGGAGAGAGGAATTCTTCCATTGTCGTCGTCGTATTTGTACTCTTTAGGAGCTGAACTGATTGCACCGCGATAAGAAAAGTTCAAACTTCACCTGAGGAATTCACAAACACGGACCTGTGAGCACAATTGACAGCAGTTTGCGTGTATGCACGTACAGTGTGAGCCACAAACACACCTTGGTTTGTCTATCTCACACTGCATCAATTGCTACGACGAGCACCAGTGGCTGCTACAGTTGTCCTCGTCCTCACCGTCGTTGTCCTCCTGCTCGAAGCCCTTGATGTCCTCATCACCAACAGGGGCGTGGAGGCGCTCCACAGAGCTGACGCTGCCCTTCCAGACCGGGGGGGCTGGGGTGATGTCGTCGTCCCTACAGGTCTCCTAGAGCCTTTTCATCAGGCACGATTGGTTTAGGTTGTCTCTGTCTTGAATCAGTGTTATGCTGTTGGTGGTGCTGCCATTATTAGTGTTGCTGAAGAGCTTGTTTTGTTGTATCCACCAAATGCTAAAATGCAGCTAATATTTTATGGTATAATGACGATTTAGTAAAAAGGTCTGACAGGGTCAATTTTTCCTTAAACAACTGAACTTTTACTCTTTAGGAGCCTCCCGAGTTTTGTCATGGTTAATTGTTCAATCTTTCGTACAAAGAAGGCCTCAACTGATTCACAAAAGCAGAACAATTTTGCTTGCACTTTAACCAAATATGGGTTTCTCAGACTAAGATCAGAAATACCAAGAGCAAAAACACAGCAGAAAGAAGAATCTCTTGGGCAAACATCTCGGAAGAAGCGCAGCAAGCCTGGATTTAGTCGATGGAAAATTGCAAACGAGTGCATTGTCTTGATTGGCAACTTGGATTTCGACACTTTCTCTTAGGTCTTGGCCTGAATGGTTCTAGGTGTGGTCTCCAAGGTTCGTACGTGGTTTTGATCACTAAATCTCAATCTCAGCTCTCTCTTTATCACCATTTTGCCTGCACCTCGAGGAAAATGGCGGCCATTTTCAACAAATTATGTAAGTGCCTTTCTAAATCCCCTCCCATGTACCAACTCAACTAATCATTTGAATATGCGCCTCCTGACACCATAAGAAGCCCAAGAGGTCTGTTAACGAAAGAATTGCGGAAACCCTCGCAGCATAGGAGAAATAACTGGTGATTCACAATTGGCCATATCTCCAGGACATCTCTTAAGCGCAATGAGTGACACAGCCTTTCGCGTCGCCGTCCACGTCCCCTACGTCGCCGTCCGCGTCCTCCGCGCCGTCGTCCACGCAAGTCCCGCCACACACACGCAACACACACATAGAGCTTTAAAAATATCACATAGAAAAGTCGGCTAGAATGAAATCGCAATTTTGGCACTTTTTGAAAGAAAATGTGGATCTGGATGGCCACGGGACTCGGATAGCCCTGTTTTACAAAGCGGATGGTTTGGAACGAAGTCCGTGACCAACGTCTTTGAAGGAGCAGAGAGTGATTAAGGATGGGCTTCAAGCTTGGAAAGTCCAGCCAAGCCAAAGCTCGGAGCTCTTAAGTAGAACCGTTGGGCCTCGCTGAATAGACTGGGTGACGAATGAAACTTTGCAAATTCTCAAGTCTCCATCCAAGCCAGAGGTTGGATACAACAGTGCGCAAAAGGTGCGTCAGACAATCAACATTTGCTAACTTTTAAATCCGGTTTTGGTGAAACTTGAAGTGCGACTCTTCAATTGTCGCACAAGCCATTTGCTGTCATCTAGGACCAGCTTGGACTCTTCCATTGCGCTCATTGAACAGATGTTACTTCATTAAAAAAGGTCGCACCAATCAAAATCGTAAGGGTCTTTTACAGTTTTGAATACAAACTCAGAACCAAAGTTTGATGCATTTTCGCTCCAGCATCTTCTTCTCATATGGTTGGGAAGACGAAGACTGAAAAATTAGCGACTCAAACTTTGACGCAAGGGTTGTACCAATACTGCCCAGTCTATTTACTCTCGTGCAGGTGATAGACGACAACTTTATGACTCTCTCACTGTGAGCGAGTAAGAAAGAGTGGGACATAAAGTAAGAGTGAGTAGAAAAGAACGGGCTAAAAAGTGGGAGCAAGTGAAGAAGTGAGCACACCGGTTCAGGCCAGCCCAGCCAGCCCAGGTCTGCCAACACGTACCTTGGCTGCCAAAGACAGCCCAGCCGCCCTAGATCAGCCAGTCCACCTGCTCAGTGTAGCCCAGTGACAGTTTACCCTCTAGACCTTTCTGACTAAGAAGGGATTTTCGAAAGATTTTCAGAGTATTCAAAATGATAGCAATGGCCAAACTCTGGGGTCAAACAGCAAATTCCCTCCTTGTAAAGTGCCTTAAGTGACCCTCGATGGGATTGATGGTCCTCGGGCACTTTGATTTTCATTGCCTTTGCCTCGAGAAATCCATTCTGCCCTCGTGCCAACAAGGCCCATCTTGGGTCAACAAAGTACTACTTGACAAGGAGGGAATGTATATGCAATTGTCCAGGTATACTTGATCTTCTGTATGAATTTACAGCTCCTGACACATTTTATCTCGCTGTGCACCGAGGTTGCACCAAGTTGACCACATTATCTACTGGCGTTGAGGGCAGTTGCACAGTAACCACAGATCCTATCAACAGAAAAGCTTAGTATGATAATCATAACGGACAGATTATATAGTATACATAAGCATACGCTGCTAGTTCCTTCCTTCAATGTCTTTCTTGTTTTGATTCCTGATAGTGATCCTGGGCAGGTGTCAGACCCTTTGTTGCAGGTGATGAAGGACTATTTGCTGCTTGAGTCCAAGATGACAGCAACTGGCTTAAGTGATCATTGCACAGGCGCATATCAAGTCTCATGAAATCTAAAGCGTCACAAGCAAACTCTAAGTGTCTGACCCACTTTTTTGCGCACTGTTTTGGCACATCATAGACAATCAAGCCTAGCAGTTATTTATTGTGCTTGTTCACCCCTACCCTAACTTCTCTTTCCTTGCACATGACATCTTGATGCATTCTTTACCAACATGTGTTTTTCTGCCCCAAAACTGGAAATTTTGAGTTATGGCTTCTAGTGCGATTCTCTGGTATCATGAATGTGTTGGCGCGCGCAGGCCCTGACAGGAGAGAGCCAGGACATATTTTCCACTTGATTTATAACAGTTCATGAGAAATTGGGTCAAGATTATTTTTCTCTTGATTTATGACAGTTGATGAAAAATCTAGTCGAGTTTTTGGGTGCGTTTTTGCCCATCCCCCCCAACCTTGTTCCCCCCCTATGGAAATAGCTCTCTGGTGTCACTTTGAGCCTCCCCATAAGCCAACAATTGCGCTTCCAGGAATGTCTCCTACCCATTTTCACGACCACTCGAGCAGAAAATGACCCAGCTGCTTTAGCACCTACGTAGTGGTTACGACAACAAAAGCTCTGGAGAGGAGTTATTTCTTGAACCAAGTCCGTATACAAATGCGAGGTCAAAGTTGCAGTCATGCAATCCCCCCCCCCCAGATTGTGTACAGCTCACCCCAAAGCCGCTGCACGCGTATGTATTAGGTCGTTGCTGCTCGTAACCCGGTAGAAAATTGCTAGGAAAGCCAACAAAATATATAAATCACGCTCTCGGGAAATAACAATTTGAGGGCAGGGTTGAGCAAGCAGTTTTTGCGCCCACATTATCGGAAACGGATACCCAACATTCCCATTGCAAGTGACGGCAAAAAACACCCCCAAGTCTGCATGTCAGAGCAGCGTCTTGTGAAGCCGGGAGCGTCTTGCACAAATTTCCGCCAGTTCAAGCCGACCCTGACCGATAAGAAGAAAGTAGGACACACTTGAAGGATGAAGATGCATTTCTGCTCCCTCTTTTCGGGCCCCTGGCTTGACAACAACGAAGTGTTCTGGATGCAAGAAGAAGACCTGCTGCAGGTGTCACTTGTCGCCCTACGAGTCAGCGATGCAGTTGGAACCAATCAAAGGGTTGGACGTGAGCAGACCAGACAGGTGTGCGTCAGTTGTTTTTCCGCCAAGTTGCACCTTGCGCTCTGGATAATAGCAAATGCAGTCGTCGTCGTCGTCGCAGCCACAGCCGTCGTCGTCGTCGTCGTCGTCGTCGCAGCCACAGCCGTCGTCGTCGTCGTCGTCGTCGCAGCCACAGCCGTCGTCGTCGTCGTCGTCGTCGCAGCCACAGCCGCCGTCGTCGTCAACTCCTCTTCAGTCCAGCCGCGTCAGCTGGCCGATTTGGAGGGGATGTCAATAATACAATGTTTCGCTTAACCTAAGGTTGAGCGCAACAGCAGAGGATTCGGTGACTGCTCGATCGAATTCAGTGATTTGCTGATCATATTCATAAATCTGGTCCCTATGGACATTTCCCTACCGAATTTTCTGATGTTCTGATCAAAATGGCCGATTTCCTCCTCTCCTGGTCGAATTCTGCCATCTTCTCGATTTTCTCGCCAAATTTGTCGATTTTCTCATTAAATTCGGTCGTTTGGCTGGTGGTCACGGCCACGGCCGCCATCACCAGGGCAAAATAGGCTGTTGCGAAAATGTGCAAGTTCTTCTGTGATTCGCCGCCGTCGTCCCTTGAACGTGGTGCGCGGGAATTACATAGAGCAAAAAGTTGGTTTGAGTTCTTTGTCTGGAACTCTTTTCTCTCCATCACTATGAGCACAACATCCGAAAATTAGTGAGGGGAACCTCGCTAATTTCCCCCAAAGCCTATTTTGCTCATCACAAAGCTTTTTCTTGTCTGAAGCTCCGCAGTCAGACAACTTCTGCTTCTCCCTGTAACGCAAGGCCGGGGCCTCTTTTACGGGGTGATGACAAAGTTTTTGGAGGAGATGGAGCGAGAGAAAAAACAAGATGTGTCACCAAGGATGAGGAGAGGATAAAGATGACAAATGCCCCAAAGTGCTGACTTGACAGGGGGCGGCCAAAAACTGGTAGTGGACAAAACACGCACGCAGAATGAGGATGACCCATTTTCTTTTTTGACCAAAAAGGCTCGCCACCAAATAATAATGGGGATCCCGTCAGCCGACTCACCTCGAGTCTAAATTTAGAGTCTTTACTGAGGAAGATTGAGCTGCGCGTAGGTGCCAACTTAGGAATTCATTTGCAAAGGTTCGAACTGTGAGTGAATAGCAGATAGTCCCTAAAATCTTAAGTCAGAAAGGTGACTTATTTATGGCTCACTGACCTCCAGCGTAATTGCGGCTTTTGTAAATCGTGGCAGATGCGCTCTGCCTTCCTGTCTGTAGTGATATGCATAGAATTTCATGGTCTTAGTCCAGTCGAGTTAGACTCCACTCAAAATGGTGCTGAAGAAGCCTTCTCAGCTATGAGATTGGTTCTTACTCAGCTTCGTTGCTCCCTGGACGATGCCACAGTGGATAGGTCATCCTTTGACAACTTTCTCAAGTACAAAAGGTGCCAATTCTACCGAAATTGTTCTTGATAAACCTGTGTGGTGCGTACAGGGAGCGCTTTAGAAGCCACCATGCAGTACAGAATACATGTATTGTATTGTATATGACATTGTACAATGTTAGAAGAAATGCCGCTGCCTGACTGATACATTTACATTGTTTAACGATGGTAAAAGTCAGTCACTAGTGAGCAATTGAAATCTTTTTAGCACTAGTTCGAACTGCACAAGAACACAATATCATCTCCGTGCTGTGTCAGTACATGCGTGAAAGCCTCGATTTCGAGGTCGCTGACAGAATTTTTTGTGGCCCGGACCCCCACTATTCTCTCGCTGCCTCAGCTTTATTTTTTGGTCGTCCTCCCACGTTGAAAACGTGCCTAAAACACTGTCCACAGATCGATGGGAGCACAAACGACGCCGTGCAGAAGTGTTGGAAAAATGTATCGAAAATGGAGATTGTCACGTTTCGGTGTAAGTCACAGTGTGCAGCTTCATGGTAAAAGTGGGGGTGAAAGGAGCATTGACACAACAACATTTGAGCACTTAAACTTCAACAAATTTTGGCAACCACAACAGCCTCAGACATCCTGCAGAGGCTCGAACACCCTCTTCAGTCATTTTCGGGTCCCCGATGGTTACTTTGTTTATCTCATGAGGTTGAACAGAGTTGACAAACTGAAGCTAAATGCAGTAGTTCCACTTGAGGTTGAAATAGTAAATGAAATGTCAGTCTTAATTTTCACGAGACAGACTGCACAGACCTATGACCGGCAAACTGGGGTGGAAATGAAACAAAAAAGTCCCTCCCCCCCCCGGTATCCTCGTGACATGGGACACCTTGCTCTTTTAGACTCATACTGTACTTCTTTATTTGCTGGCAGACACCTAACACAGTAAGTTTACGACACATGGAGCAAAAAATCACAAGCAATGATTGATACTGTAAAATCTTAAAGAGGTTTCAAGCGTAAAATTGAGGCTGGGGCTATTGATGCTTGCTACCTGACTACCTACGATCTAGAGCAATCGTCCAGTATCATTTGTACTAAAGTAGAAACATTTCGTCCTATTACGGACGTAGTATCTGTACGCTCTGTGTCTTGCTCTCCTCGTGTTGCAATTCTATTGTACTGCCCACTGAGAGGCCTTGAATCGTGGCAATCTCTCCTGGGCCTCACCAGACGTCCTCGGCGAACTCTTCTTCCTCGTCTTCATTTTCTCCTGTGAAAAAGGAGATTAGGTTATCTTAGCTTTTCGACGTATTCCAAGCAGCAGCAGAGTGAGGGGATCGAGGGTGTCATGGAAGCAGGCATTTGGCTGTTTCCTCATCAAATTTGGCAACTTTGGAGATTTGGCTGGTGGTCACAACCCTGCTATAGTGCGTATTGGTCGGAAGGAGAACAAAAAATGAACTCTCCTTGCACCTTCTGCCAGAAAGATTCTCCTTGGTGAGGAAATTCCGACGCGCACCCGAATTTCCAGATGAGGTTGTGTGACAGATTCGCGCTCGCTCATCCGTTCCCACCCAGCGTCATTGGGAAATTCCTACAAGCATCAGAATTTCTTCTCTCCATTGAAGTCAGAAAGTGCATTTGGCACCTCTTTTCAGCTTACAGGCAATAAGAATACAAATGTGAAACACTTTTCTTTTCTTCCAATTGAAATGACTGCTGCTACTAGAGGAAAAGCGAGAGAAAATTTCAGTTTAACCAGAGAAAAGATTGAATTCTCCTAGGAGAGCATTCGTGTGTACATCGTCGTTGTATGCATACAACAGCTTGAGTTCTCGCTTTGTTGGAAAGGATTGCAATCCCACTAAAAGTTGAGTGCGAGGTCTCCAGGAAAGACATACGTATGCAGGCACGTATGAAAAAGAAAAGGACTCAGGAAAGTCTCATTGGCGCCTCTCTTTTGTGCATGGGAGAGCTTTCATCTGGTCGTCCGCTTTCCTTCTTGGGGAGACTCCCCATGCAGAAGCAATAAGGCCCAGCTAGGCCCACTGCCCAAACAGGGACTGACTGGGAGGACATTTAATAGTAAACCTTTTTTGTGGAATATCCTTAATGAAAAGGACTGGATTTGCCAGCCATCAATGAAGCAGAATGAACATTCGTATTCAGATCCTGTCCCAAGCTGGCTCTGGAGCTAAGAGAGGATGAAGAGACTTCAATAATCACAGTGAGAGGGGGAGAATCTTACGACGCAGCTCAGCTCTCACCAGCATCAAGGAGGGGAAAGAGCCATAGCAATAGAGAGTGCAGAGTTGGCACGACAGCGGCAGAATTTGGAGATTCTTTCACCAAATCCGGTGAGTTTTTATGAAATCAGGTGATTTGGCTGGTGGTCTCAGCCTTGTCGAAATTCGCATCCAGAGTAAAAGCTCGCACTTAAGCTTGTTGCGCGCTGTCAGCCACAATGCTGCAATGCCTGAGGCAGAAAATCTCATCAAGGACCTGCAAGCGTTGGCGGAGCTGATCTCCCTCCCTTATTTTGTTTTTTCGCTTTCTGTAACTTGAACACACGTTAAGTAGATATCTGACGCTGCTGCGCCGTAGTTTATGTACTTGCACGTTGCTGTTGAGATCAAGAAGCATCGGCAAGGATGTGAAAAACAGGGAAAACACTCATGCACTCTCAGTTAAATAAGAAAAAACAATATTTGTGAACTGGCAACCGATGCTGTGACTCCTTCCTCCCCTCTGGTGAGCACAGGGTGTAACAAAATGGATTCCCTGCAAACATTTTTCCACAGCAGTCTCGACGACTTCTTCCTTTCTTTGTCTCAATTTAATAAGGCTCCGCTTAGGCTTAACAATTTGGTAACCCTGGATTTGGGAGAAACATATGAGAAGCAAATGTAACTGCAATTCTATAACCCGGTGGGACTTCATTCTTGGAGGGGAAAGTCAATTCTGTAACGTTCATCCTGTTCCAACTGCACTGTTCATACAAGTACTCGGACGTCGTACTCGTGTGCACAGAAAGCCCTCGGGGTGCAGCAAAAGGTACATGGCCAGCAAGGTGTTGGGCCCAATATCGAGGAGATGATGAACCTGATTAATTCATGGGGTCACAATTTGTAAACTGTAATAAAGGAGAAAGAAATCATATTTTGCGGTGGGTTTGAGATTGAAGCACAAAAATGGAGGAACAACAGCTGAGTCATTTTGACAAAGTTGACCCAAAGTGGCTCATTTGCTACTTTTGTCTCTTTTTAGGGTGAAATCGTGCCCCAAAGTGACGATGGAGGCACTTTTTCACCGATGATTTTGGCCCCAACACCGTCTGACAGGAAAGCCCAGCTGAGGCCATATCCAGGGACAATGGAAGCAGGGATCACCCTGCATCAATATTACAAAGTCCACTGATGCACGAACGCATTTACCTTGTCCCTCCTCCTTCGACCCGTAGACCTTGAGCGCGTGCAGCACGTGCTTGGCCCTGGGCCACAGTGTCTTTATGGGATTAGGGTTATGATGAAGGGATTCATCTTCAAGAGGTTGACTGAGGCTTCCTCCTCCTGAGCCAATTGCCTGATTCTGTTCCACGGGAGCAGGAGTTTTTTCACTTTGACTGGCTGAAGATGATGGACTGACTTGTGAAGAACTGAGAGAAATAGAATCTAATTAAAAAGAGGCTCTGACGCAAGAAGAAGTTCGCTTCTGCTATGTCTTCATGAACAGCTTTCTACTGGGAGTGCTAGAAAAGAAGCAGTCAGGACCGATAGTCGTTAAAGGCAGGGACGAACAAACTCAGGTTAGTCAGATACTTCCTTAACATCCTTATCGTTACCTAATCTAACTTGTGTAAACCAACGTAGTCGAATCTAACTCGGCCGGACCGAACCCTAAGTGACCAGCCCAAGCATCCAATACCGCGCCTTTAAGGACTAGATTCAGGACCGCCGTTGATGATGTTATTGTTACTGGTGACAAAAGTCTCGCTTGAAGCAAGATGTGGCGCACCACAGACTATCTCAGTCCAAGCTGGCAGAGCAATGTGCGTTCAGGGGTTGGAGAATGTTCTCTTACCGCGCCTTTATCACAACCATCTTGGTGACTACGATGTGAAAGTCATGAATCTTTTTTACGTCAATTTCATTCGTTCCACGATTTGAAGCTGTCGCCAGTTCATGTGGATTCTTATCGGATTTGATCAGGATTCTGGATCTGGATTGTGGCAGGGCCAGCCTCATCTGATCAAGGAGTGTGATGTCATCGGCATTTGAAGCCTGCACTTCAGTTAGGGGGGTCTCATTTTGAGTAAAATCTTTCACATTTAGGGTTCTATCTACTTCCACTCATGAGGAAAGTTTTATGAAAGTATAATTTGCAATCTATTTGCGCACTAACGTACGTGTGTTAGAGGACATTCCCTGACCTTCAAAGTGTACAATGACGTACGAGTTCTGCAAACTGTCGAGTTGATGACGCAAGTGTATGTCCGGCTTTTCCAATTGCATTTTGGCTGCCAACCAGTATCACTCTCGCCTAAGTCAACGCATAGGGCCTTAACAACTTTGAACATGCATTTGACAGACGATAAGTTGGGTATGTCATCAGCAGCTTGCATGCAACCCGTTGACTTGCAACAGTTTGTGTTAATATTGTCGGACGCTCGCGTGTGTCACCCTGCAGATGGCAACGAGGCTTGTCAGTCACCTCTTTTGGTTTTCTTCCTCCTTGACGGTCACCTTCTCGCTGGAGCTGATGCAGCCGCTGTCCGAGGAGGAGCTGTGTTGATGCCTCTCCTCCTCCTCGTCGTCCAGCACCGTGTTGCAATGTCGCCGCACAAGGAGAAGCTGATCTTCCTCGGCTGCTTCCTGCTGCAACTCCAACTTCCTGCTCGCAAGGTCTAAACTGGACCAAATCTTACTCGACTCACCTGAGACTCAGGTCTCCTGGATGCCAAGACCTTGAGCTGGAAGCACTCCTGACCGACGGACTCTGTCATCTGGTCGACTACCACGTGCTTCTGCAGGGCGCTGTTAATCAGCATCTGACACTGCTCCTTGCTCAACTCGCCCTCGTTGCCCGTGAGCGTGGCCCTCGCCGTCGTCGATCTGTCGCTGCTCAGCTCGTGGATGACCTCCAGGGGCTTGCACTTAGCACCGAGTCTCATGACCACCAATGACTTGCAACGGCGATTGCTTCGGCAAAGGCTCCCTCTGGAGTTCTCGCCCTCGAAGGAGACGGGCGAGTGTTGAGAAGTCAAGACTTTTGACGTCTCCTCTTCCACTTTGATACCTTCGTCGTCTTGTGGTGATTTTGGATCGCTTTGGTCGCCGCCCCCGCCACCGCCGCTTTTAGGCTTGGCGGCGCTCTGGAGCTTGGACGGGGCGCTCCTCTTGCGCAAGATGTGCCCTGTGGCAGGCATCCCCTTCGAGAAGGAGAAGAAGAAGAAACGCTTATGCAGAGGCGGTCGGATAAGTCTTTAAGGATGGCGTTTCGACCTGCAACCCACCCAACCTCACCCCAATATTACCCAAAATATGGAAGAAAAGCACCGCGGACCTTGACTATTTTCGTCCAAGAGTGAAGCCAGTGTCGGAAGATTTTCTTACTTCGGTGAAGTCTCGCACATACGTACAAAGTGAATTGTTCAGCAACATCAGGATTACAAATATGACGCATTGCTTTTGAAGTAAGAGAATAGCTGTTAACCTGCGCCTGGAGCTCCTTTCAAGAAGTCCTCACAAGTGTCAGTCAAAAAACATTGGGTCAGATCAAGTTGAGGTCGGATTTGATCAAGTCAGGGTTGGCAGAACAGAGTTCCAGGATTCCTCAGCGTCCCAGTTGTGAGGAAACCATTTTCCACACCTCTGTACATCAGTCCGAAGACGCACGCAGCATTACTTTCCTACCAATTGTTTCTACTTTTTTCTCCAATCTGCTTGCAGATGTCTTGCTTATCTCACCATTTCCACCAGCCTCTGCTCGGACTGCGAGGGTCTGAAGTTTTCTTGGTACAGGGAAATCCCGCCCAGGATCACGTACGCCTAGGCCAAAAAGAACGCTGAGTTTAGACTAAGAAGAAAGTTTGAGCAAAAAATCCACCTGGGTTACTTAGCGTAATTGCATTGATGCTTTGGTATTCTGGGGACGCCAGTGAAGCAAGAATAGCAAAAAAGTCAGAGAAAGAGCATACACGGAGAGAGCATTTTGTGGGGCAAAACATAGTGTGTGCGTGTGTGTGTACATACGCACACATCCTTGGCATAGATAGCAGTAGCTCTTTCGGCAAAGAGAGATATTTTGGTAAGGGGGATTTTGTCAACGCGCACAGACACACGTGGTGGTGGCCTTTTAAGGTAATGTTTGCTTCTATCTGGGCCTTTTTCTCACTCACATGAGCAGATATCAGGAAGAAGTGGACGGTGAAGATGAAGGCAGTGATGGGCTCGAACTGGGTCTGAAAAGAAGAGAAGAACTGCTCAGAATCGTTCCTGCCACTGTCAAAAAGTCAGATCAGACTGCAGCAGAGAGTCAGAAAGTTTGCTTATCTTGCGATTTAGCTGAATACGCCGCAGCGTCAAGGAGAAGGCGGTCAAGGGTGCCATAACCAACGTGAGTGGCACGGAGAGAGCAGAAAATTGGGTGATTTTCTCGTCAAATTGGGTGATTTTCTCGTCAAATTTGGTTAATTTTCCACTCAAATCTGGTGATTGTACTGTCAAAATCGGTGATTTTCTGGTCAGACTTGCCGATTTCGTCATCACATTTAATGACTTTGTGACTTAGTCAGCAAATTTGGCGATTTTCTCGTCAACTTTGGGAATTTGGTTGCTTGGTCCAATCTTCGCACGGTGTGCATGAAGCTGCTCCGTGAGGGTACCAAAAGTTACGTACGGAACGCGAACTCCATCGATGCACGTACATAAGTTACAGAACGACCGAGTGAAAAAGGAAGTGCCCGGTACATATTGAATTCCTATAATCCACACCGAAGTGAGAGTTTTCTCCACCTTTTTTTCCAGATACAGTGCATGAAATATCCCTTCCCCCCCATGACGATGACTTGATCCATGCAGACGAGGCTCGGTCACATTTGTCATCATTTCTCCGGCAGCTGACCAACATTGAGCGATTTTCACTGGTGGAAAAGCTGTGACTATCCCATGACTTGGAAGCTAAATGAAAAGAGGTGTACGTGTTTGCGTGCATGCGTGTCTAAGAGACAAAGACAGCCGAGTGCAAATTACTCCGCAATGTGCATTAGGGAAATTGGCACGCAAAATGAGGTTACGAAAAAATGCGTTGACAGAACAGGCATTCTGGTTCAGCTTTTAGCACGAGCACCATTGCGGAAAGACAATGGCGAAAGCCAGCGAAGACTACTTTCGATCAACTCATCAGGAAGAGCTGCGAAGCTTGTGCATTCTCAGGCACAAGTTGCGAATTTCCGTGACTCTTTTTTTGCAAGATGATCTGTTTTATGGTTGGAAAATGCGGTAAATGCATTGCAACTCGTTTTTTTTTTTAAAAAAAAAAAAGTAGGTCACCTTCATACTGCTTTCCTCTGATAGAGAGGTGCGGTGTAGCGATGTCGTTCGAACCAAAAAGGAAAAAAGTCGAGTTTTTGCACGAGCCTCTATTGAATGATGTTGGCATTTGCTTTCCTTAACGCACATTCGAACGTGGATCGACTAAGAAAGAGGAGAAACGAATCATTACTCCACTGTCGAGTGGGTCAGAATTGGTGAAGCTCAAAGAGGCAAAACAGGACCCATCAACATTGACTTTTCATGTCATTGGGTAGTTTTAGCATCTCGTAATCTCTCCAGTTAACCGAACACCTTCGCTGCCATTTTCAGCATTGTCCCTCAGCCACAAAAACTGAACCCTTCACATGGTAAGTTTGATATGTCGTACGAACAATCTGGATGTAAGAATGGCTATGTTTCTTATGTTGTTAGTATGAACAAGGTAAGGTCGCTTGAAAGACTCTTTTCCAAGAACGCTTCGGCCTAGAACGTGTTCCTATAAGCCGGTCCTACTGTATTGGAGGGGTGCTCGTTGGTGCAAAGATTGCGGCACAATGGCAGTGCACATCGGTGTCATCGGTGAAGTACTCAAAACAAGTCTTATTTTTTCACTCTAACAAATTTGAATGGCTCAGACACGTCTGACAGCAATAAATATTATAAATATTTATAAATACTTTTACATAACATGAATCAATGTTGACATTGCAACTTGTGCAAGTGAGCATCGATCTTGTGGTCGTTAGATTTGAAGCCAATGCGCTGCTTGCGGTGCATCTTCGGCACCCCACCAACATTTGCCACTCGAGTTACAATTCTAACGGAGCCGATAGACTCATCTGACATCCCCAGTGGGGTGTGAGTGAGGCCTCGGCAGGCCTTTCAAAAGCAGGCCTCTGAAGAAAAAAAAAGGCCCATTTTTGCGGTGAGATAAAATGCTTTCTCGTACGTAAATCTTAAACTCTTCCCCTCGCAGGACCATTTCCTGCGAAAATTGCTGATTCTGCAAAATCAGTCCGTGGCAGAGGGGAAACCTGCTCCAGTCAGGTGTCTGCAAAAAGGACTTCAGCGTGCAGCTCAGCCAAAATTATTAATATTTCTCCACTGTGCTATCAACGTCTTTCAAGAGAGAGAAAGCCAGGGAAAAAAAACGACCTCTACAACACGCATACGCATTTCGTCGAGGTGTCTGAGCTCAAGAGAGAAACATTGAGCTTTGTATTAGGCAAGACAAAGAGTGAGGACGTGGAGACACTTCTGTGCAAGGCAAAAAGTGGGACACGTCGTGCAAAAATTGCGCAAAAATCCCTTTAAAATGAGAAGTTTTCATCCCTTAGAGTTTCTCCATCATCTGTGTCTGTCTTCTCTGTTCCCCCCTCCTGGAGTGTAACGTGCCTTTCCAGCCCACTTCTTCTTAATCTTTCAGTATAGAATCCAAGTTTTTCTACCCATGGGCCTCTCCCCAACCTGAGAGGCCTACTTCCTGCGGATTTCTTGGTTGCATCGAGGCCTTGTAGGATCTCTGAGGCTTATTATAACTATCTACGTGTGAGTCCCCGTTGACCTAGATTTTCCGCCAAACCGGGCCAGATCTGGCGCGATCTACGCCTAATTTCTCACGCATTTTCGCAATGATGTCGAAGAAGGCACTGTGGACTCTCATAAATGCATGAAGGCAGTGGAGCGCGATGAAATTACTGCGGATCTCTCTTTCTCTCACTACAGGGCCTTTCAGATTCAGCTGGACTCTTTTCGTCGCGGTAAAATTGCCAATAGCTTAGTACGTGAAGTAATGCACTTGTGCAACAAGGTAACTTCTAAATTACCTGTCCTTTTGGACAAAGGCGCAGCAACCGAAAGGCGGAGGCCACAAGGAGGCCACAACCGTACAGCGCTGGCAGGAGAGCAACACAATTTGGTGATTTTCTCATCAAATTTGAGGATCTCCCCGCCAACTGGGGTATTTCCTAATCAAACATGGCGGATTTCTCGTTAAATCTGGAGATTTTCACAATCTGGTTGTACTAATCTCGTCAAATCTGGTGATTTTCCCGTCCATTTGGACGGTGGTTCTGGTGGCTTGGTCGGTGGGCACAGCCGGGGCACAGCCCATATTTATCGAGTGATAACCAATCCTTGCCTACCGTGAGTATCAGAGCTACAGAGAAGAAAATTACGTAATACGGGTCAGTTGCAGTGAGGCCAGCCAGCGAGTCAGCCCTGGATAGGGAAGCCGCCATATTTTTCCCAAAGCTCCAGATTTGTCTGCGACACCCTGCATAAAGACTCGTTCTCCACGTACGAGGATTGGGAAGAGCACATATGATACACAAAGGGCTACTGCTGAGCCTGGACGTGCGTATGTAGCATATACGGTTCTGTGTCGTGCAGTATGTGAAGCCATAACACTCTTGCTGGTACTGTGGGTATCAAATTAGGCGAGAAAGGAGTATGGATAGCGCAGCGTTGGTGAGGAAAGGAAGGGTTGACAGCATGAAATGTGTGCTCAAAGAATGGTTATTGGCAGAATCATTTGTCACACTTTCTAGGCGGAAAACGTATTGTAAATCCCTTCATTTAAGTCCTGCCTGAAGTGAGAGCTTTCTTCGCCAGCTTCTTGGGATCAACTTTCCTTCCACGGTACAGGAGAAACTTAAGAAAAAACTTTCTCATTTCAAGAGGCTCTTCGTAACCCACATTTATTCAAGGAGACACTGCAAATGCTGCGACTGCGTCGGAAGGAGCACAAAGTCTTTTTAAGGACTTGCTCAGACAAATCAGGCACCGGAACACGTCAGAGTAACTTTTGAAATTTAAGACTCAATGAGAAAAAAGTAGATTGACTTGAGCATTTCTTGGGAGAACAAAAGTCTCTTCCAAAAAGACTTATGGGGATGTGAAGCAGCATCTGCCCTGCACTTGGGTAAACAATCGTTCACGGTGATGTGGGACAAGGGGAAGTTTAGTTTAGACTAAAAATTAACAAATAACAGTTGTAGCTGAGTGGAAAAATGGCGTCCAAATTATCACCAGATACGAATCTTTTGGACGACTACATCCACAGCGCGGTTGAGAAGAGGTCAAAGTGCACAGTTCACCAAAATTTGAAATGACATCATGCATGCTCAAGGCTGAGATCCGCAAGAATCGCAACATCACTGCCCACCATGCCTGCTCTGAGGCCTGCCCAGCTACTGGGGTCAAAGCCTTTGAGCAGTAGGCGAACGAATGACTCATCGGCTGCACATATTATTTATCAATCTCCACCCTGAACTAAACTTCCGCATGTTCCAGATCATCTAAAACAAGTGCCTATCCCAGTGTAGAAGGGGTGCTGAACGCGAGGCAACAAAATTGATTGCTTGTTCCTCCAAGAATCAAGTCCCTCATTTGTGCCTCTCATTTGCCGTTTCCTTCTCTCAAAGTTAGGGTTGCCAAAATGGGTCCCACCAGCTCGTGTGTACTCGTTTTCCGCCTCTCTCAAAGTCAGGGTTGCCGAAATGCAGGTCCTTAGAGGAGTCTCGCTTAATGCTGACATAACACTTACTCAGAGAGAAATGAGCAAGCAACAACCCCTGAGGGTGCAGGTAATTTTTGGCGAAATGGCGAATCAATTTGTCACACCCTTTCTTTACATAGTCCCAGAGAGGCCTGGATTTCATCGGAGCAACGTTGCTTTGCTCGCTCTGGTTAGCAGGGACGGAGGCAACATTTTGCAGAACCATTGGCAACACATCCAGCCACCCAGCAAAGCCGGCAAGCCTTGATTTGGACAAGTTGTTCGTGGAGAGGGAGACCGCGCATTCACTGCCGGATGTAAAGTACGAAGATCAAGAAAATTATCCTCCCAGGCTCTTACTTCCTCCGTTATCTTACGTGCTGCGTGAAGGTCCCTAGGGAAATTATCACCCTCTCTGTTAGGATTGTGATTATTGAACCGGCGCAGCGCATGTGAGTCGTGGTTTTCTCCGTTAATCTTTCTATCTTTAAGAGGTCATCACTCCAAGGCAGACTTTATCGTGGCAGCTGGAGCCTCCTCTTTGCACTATGTCTGGTCACCAATTTTTTCTCCACACATCTAATTGGTAGCTGCCATAGTGACTTAGAGCGTGATTGTCACTGATCACTCACAGTGCGGATGGAATGAAATGCACCCGACAAAGTGAATGGCGAGATCTGTGGTTGCTGCTCTTTTTGTATCTTACCGTCTTGAGCCCCAGCAGGTAGCCCCCCATGCAGAGGCTGATGGCGGCCTGCACGGAGGAGAAGACGATCCATGGCAGGAGCAGAGCGCGTTTCCGCTGAAAAGAAAAGCACAGGCTGAGTCACTTCAAGCGTAAGATCTTTCTTTTATGACTGTAGCTCAGTAAGTTTTGAAAAAGTTAAACATTTCCGCACCAAAAATGTAAGCAAACGAGAGTTGAAATCGCACTTGGAGGACGCACTGAGCAAGATGCACTATTAAACAGCAAGCAGACACCCTGAGGCTCGCTCCCCCCTCCCCCCTGCCCTCCCCCAGGGCGGCGAGGTCCTCCTTGGCTGAGGACTCGTAGTGCACGTGGTGCAGCAAGCCGGGTAGCTCTGCGTCTATGCTCTGTTGCCACCAATGCGGCAGCCGCATTGAAACATGGTTAACAATGAAAAAGTTGCCCTATTCTGCCAGGATATAAATGTTTCCTTGGGACGTTTTCTGTGAGTAGCCCGAAAATGGAGACATTTCCTCTTCCGCTCAAGGTGACTTCGACCGCCAACGATGCACTGAATTCATGATGCTTCGACCCGACATTTTTCCACTTGAGTGCGTGTTCCAGTCGGATCTTTACAGCCCGTGATGAGCCATATGTTCCTCATAGCGTCTGCCTGCCTGCCTGCCTGCCTGCGAGCCAGCCAGCCAGCCCATGACGCAATAAACAAAGACGTACACTTGAAACGCAAGACGTGTGTATGCTGTGAAGGGGCAGAACCACGCATCTCTAGAGCAATTTTTGCTTGCATTCTACCATAACATGTGCATCACTTATCTCATTTCTCCGCTATATTCATGACTCGTGCATGCACAGTGGCGACGTCCGCTGCGCATAATCAAGCTGTGTTTAGTCAATCTGAGTATCATCTCTCTCCGGAGGGAGAAAAGTTGCTATGAAGTCTCTCCTTTAGGCCTGAAGGGCCTTCAAACTGCATGGAGGCCAGAGGAAAGTCAACTTGGCACGCAAGGAGACAACACACTGTTTTGCAGCAACAAAGGGAATTTTCATGTGACCTAATTTCATTGCCTCCTTGTATCCGTACCAAATTGTCCCCCTTTCAATACCTGCCCGTCACAAAAGGCAAAAAAAGCACCTACAATAAGGAGAATTCTGACACACGAACGCACACAGACAGGGAGACAAACAGAGAGACATCGCAACAATTCAGCTCTGCACATTTCTTTGAACAAGACTTTCGTGGCATCCACGTGAGTAAGAGAGAAGACGCACACCATTAATGGACTTTCCCCATTCCTACTATGATGAAGACCAGCAACGGTTGGTTTTTTCGGGTGGGACCTTCAGTACTGGGTCACGAGGAAAAAGAGCGATTACAACTGGGTTCTCTCTCTCTCTCAGCGTGTAGTGTGTGTGTGCGTATGTGTGTGTGTGTGTGTGTGTGTGTGTGTGTGTGAGTGAGAGAGTGGGTGTGTGCGCGCCCGCATGTGTATGTGATCTGTTACTGCCTGAGATTAATCGAACGCTTTCTGCAGTAAAAGAAGAAAGAAAGAGAAAGGATACAAAGTTATCATGCAAGTTGCACCAACATCCCTTGTTTGCAGCTACTGCAATATTCCTGCAGAAGATTATGTTTCCTCACCTGGCAGAGTCCTATGAACAACATCAGACAGGAAATGACGACACAGACGTTGCAGGTCAACTCTATGAAGCCGAGGGAAAGCATGTCTGAAAGAGAAAGGAAAATCAACTTCTTCTGTTCGTGAAGACGCCACTTTTTTGCCATAATTGTTTGAGGGAAAGAAAAAAGAGGGGTGGGGGTAATCTCAGACCACAATGTCCCCCCCCCCTTCCAAAAAAATCCTACCCAACCCTCAGTGTGGCACACAAGAGATCAGCTGGCAATAGCGTAACCACATTACCCACTCACTTAATGCTCTTTTCCTGGGTGAAAAATCTTTCTCTGGCTCGGTTTTTGTGTCCTTCCTCCTCAGCCCGTCCCTCCCTCGACACCATGATCAAGAAAGAAAAAACTCGGATAAAAAGTCTGGAGGGAATTGAGTAAAAAGTGAGAGGAACTAAGAGAAAGAGACGAGGATGCAGGGGGTTGGGACAAAGGGAGAAATGTAAAAAGTAACTCTGAACAAAGGAGGGGGAAAAAAATCTACATGCGATTACAGTGTGAGCCTCAAAACAATTCCAGAGTAGCACAGGCACCAGTGCAAGATGTCATCTTTGCGCGCCTCAGTGCTGTGGTGGAAAAAGCCCCTTCCTTCACTGCCACTGCAGGATAAGGGAGAAGAATCCAGGATAAACCGTGGCATAAGCAAAAAATCTACAGGAGAATTTCTTTGTTTCCCCATTACATACTTTGCCGCAATTTCGGCTTGTTTGAAGGAAAGAAAAAGAGGTTGGGACTCGGGCTGGGGTCAGGGCCAGAGTCCCATTTACCTACCTACAGTCGAAGCTCGATTTGGGGAAGTTGTCGGTCGTCGCCAACAACTTGACAGAGTCGAATTCTCCGCATCAAGTGGGTGATGAAGACCACACAGTATGAACAAAGAGAAACGCCGAGCTGATTCGCAGATCCACTCACCTCGATTCTCTTTATGGAGGGTCTTGGCAACGCGTAATTTAAAACATCACAAATGGCACGAAATAAAGGACAAAATGGCAAAAGGTGCAATTGGGGAGGAAATGGGTAGGAAAAGACTTGACAGAGTCGGATTTCCCCCATTGGTTTGTCCAAAATCGGGGTGATTTTACTACAGTGAGAAATTGGTTCCTCTCAGAGTCTTTCCATAATCGAAATTCCTCTGTACTTACCTTCCTACACCACCATATTTGAGGGGGAAGAACGAAAAAGTTTTCTCGAGAGTTCTTTTCCTTTTCCCAGTTGAACTTTGACAGAATCGGGGCATTCTCACGGATCAGTGGATCAGAAGATGCGAGGTATTTGTGCCCAGTCTGAAATTCCCCCCCAGACAAATCCACATAAGCCATCGAGCCGATATTCGACGATACGCAAGCTCCTCATAGAGAATACCTCTACTGCTGCTACTTCTGCGCACAATAGTGGAGCTCAATGGACACCATTTAAGAGGAGGAATCACGCTGAAAGATCTTTTCTCGGGGAAACTTTCCAACTGATACGATCGAGAAAGCTCCACAGTTACTCCTGAACTTTCCTCCACCACCGCTGCTTTATTATTGACGGTCCTGTTGCAATTTGCCAGGATTCATGAGCTTCGCATGCAAAGAGACGACCATTTCTGTCGCAAAATGGAAGTACAAGATGCCCTCACCCCACCCGACACAGGGAGAGCATTTTTCGCTGTTATTGCCGCTCGTGCACGATTAATGTTAAGTACCTTGCGTGTCGAATCCCTTGGGATTGATCATGCTGCCTTGGACCAGGTTCCGCACGACCTTGTGTGGGTCTTGTTGGCTGGCATTTTTGTGTTCACGCTGTCTTAGGATGCCTCGACCGTCGGGGTCATAGTGGTGGGGATCGTCGTCGTCCCCCTCAGCCAAGATCGCCCACTCTTCGCCGTAGAAAAGCGTAAGGACGAAGTCGAAGGCGTCCACGAAACTAAATATCTGGGACAACAGCAAAACAGCAAAATGAAGTCAAATATGTACGTTGGGTTTCCGGTCGTCAGAGCCCGGAATTGAGTGACTTTTCAGCACTAGCCCCAATCCTTGTCTCGACTGAAGTTCATGTTTTGTCATTCTTTTTAGAGCTTAGGCCTCAGTAGGCCTGCAAGAGCGACGAGAAGGACAATTTGTCACCCAATCCTCATCTCCTTTCTCTGCCAAATGGTTGTCTCTACCGGGAAAAAGGAGGATCCGTGCGTACTAAGGAACACGTGCGCCCTTTGACCGAAAAAGAGACATGAAAGAGGTGGGCCTGCCTAGGCTTATAAGAAGGCCCCTTTCGTCCACTGGCCTCGAGGCAAAGGATGAGCTTGATAGAGTTTGTTACTCTTTTTTTTTGGAAAAAGGAAAAGTTAAAGTAGATGCATACCTTTGAACTGGGTCAACGTGCCCCTATCATCATTTTTTTTACTGGGTCAAGGACCTGAACTACGTGCCCCAAAACCCATAAGACCGCAGACTTGTGACATTCTCACCAGCGTGTACCAGCCACCGACCAGGACCATTTGCTTGAGCGAGGAGCAACAGTAGCAGGTCTGCAGCAACGCCATCGCGACGCACTTCAACAAGGCCGCCTCCACCGGTCACACCTTGCATTCATAGTCTGGCTGGTGCCGGGGAGGAAAGCATAGTCGTGGCTCCTGCGCGGAGAGAGCGCAAAATGCAACTGAGAGTGTCGAGACACGGAGAGAGTAGTGCAGAGCGAGACCAAGTACGTACGTTGGACGTACTTGGTACGTATGGATGTGGCGCCGACGGACAGCACTAACGTACGTAGACGCACGTACTTGGCGGCGCGAGAGCCGCCAGCGACGAGCGACTCGGCTGGGTGGCATCGCTTCACGTTTACGTGCTCACACGGTACACACGGCGTGCTCGAGGCATATTGTGTTTTTGTTGGTGTGGCCTCCCCTGGCCCAATCATGCCCACCCAGAGTGAGGCAGCCAGCAACAGTGTCCAAAGACTTGATCGAACCTGTCAATTGGGGTAATTGCGCCCAGACGAGTGAGCGCTTGCCCCTTTTTTTGGCGCATACAATATGTCCGAGCGCTGAGTTTTTACTTCTCTGCAAGATGACAAAGACCCTTGTTCGAGGCTTTTTTCTCTTTCCTCGGGCAAAAATTGGCATTCTGTATCGAGCCCGGGGGAGTGAGAAAAGGAGGTTGACAGAAATCAATTTGTTTTGGGGGCTCTCGGACACGAAAGAATCGAGCCCGGTTGAAAAGAGGGCCGTTTTCTGACGTAACATTAAGAAATGCGACAATTTTTCGTTTTTAGCGAGAATTTTTATATTTTTCTGCTCTTTGTTGTTCGTTTCACTCCGTCTTTCCTCTGCCGAAGCCGCCTCTGAACTCCATGGGCGCAGATCCAGGTCCAGCCCCAGCGGCCTTGTCTCCGCCACCTGCGGCACCTGAAATGGTAAGACAAAGACGTCACAAAAGTCAGCCTCTGCAATGCTTTTCAACGAGCAGGCGAGTTACCATTGGACTACAGACAGTGCGGCCAGTTGCAGCTACATACTTCACACAGTGAGTGAGCAGGTGTGTAACCTCACTCACATATACATTCTACAGCCTTTTAACCCTACTTGACCTGATTGCTTCCCTGATAGCTCGTCTCAGCACCCAAAACGGGCATCCGTGACCGGCAATATAGTCTAAACACTTTAAAACACCCTTGCATTCTAAAGTCATTACAATCTACTTGAACGGTGTAGTTCATTGATAGCCATAGTAGCCAATATTGGTATCTGTGACCAGAAAAAATAGCCCTTGCATGCAACATCTCCGCACCCCAACGACCATTAAAACCTCCTTGACCTATGTACTCCATTGACAACTCACCACTAAATGGTGAGGGGCTCACAAAGTGAACATGGGCAAAATGACACTCCACTGGGGCTCACTACATGTTGACATTTTGTCGCTACCAGAGCTGACTGAGTCGTCAGTCCTGCCACTGTGAAGCATGCATGTGGGAACAACGCTGGCTTGGCCGTGGTGGAACTTCACAGCCGTCAAAATGACCTCATAACTTTTGAAATGCCCCGAGGAGTAAAGCTCTTGTCGGCAATTCTCCTCTCCCCCAAGTTCTTAGTATTGTGGTATGCACAAGGTGTCGCTGCATTGTAACAGCACAGAGAACAACATTTTCCTCCACCATCAGGTATCTGCAGCCAGCATCACAACTTGAACTGGTACACAAGTGCGCTTCCAGGGGGCTTCGCATGGATGCAGGGAGAGCTGCACATGACGTGACGTGCTCACCTGTACCTGTCAATGGGGTGGGTGGGGATAACGATGGAGTGTTGGGTAGTCGGTGAAAAAGTGCCGAAGTTTTTATACTTCTGTATATAACTGAGCTTGAACGAAGTCCTCTCAGCCAATGTTAAGGAACTGATTGGATTCCTATCCTTCACACACACTGCGATAGTTCCGATCCCTTTCTGTCGTAAATTTTACCATACAGCAGAACATTTTGAGACAAGTTTGCTCTTAACAGTACTAATGTGCTGAAGGTTGAACAAATGTAGCACTGTAGCTGGGCCCTGCACGGGAATTTCTAAATGCAGAGGTGGACAAGCGTTCTTTTGCCACTCTCTCTCTCTTTTTAGGACCAACTCAAAACAGAACTTACGTCCTCAACTTTAGGAACTAGAGAAGGAACTTTGGTCAAAGAATTGCATAGAACTGACCTTCGGAACTTGGTTCCTTAGCTAAAGTAACTTTCAAAGCACTAGGAATGGGCCGGTCTCTACCCGTGACTAAGCTTACGCACACTCGTCCCTGACCAGATTGTGCCTGAGCAAACGCCGCTTTAAAGTTCTCCTCAAAACCAGACTATGCCAACATAGTCTTGTTGTCGAGCTCTACCTGGTGCCCTCCTGTAAGCGGCCCTGTCGCCCCCATCGGGCTTGTCTCCGAAGGACCGTCCTCCTGGGGCCGCCGACGGCCTCGGCCTGGGCTCTGACCTTGCCTGCCTCTTAAGGGTGGAGGGAACGATCTCCGGCGGCAGGTGGAGGTAATCGCGGAGGTACTGGATGCCCTCGTTCGTCAGGTACCAGTAGTAATGGCGCCAGGCGAACTGCTCCTTGACGTAGCCACGCGACTTCAGAGACTGTGGAGAAAGCATACAATGAATGAGACTTGAACCATCTTGCGGACCTTTTGAGCGGTCCCCTTAAGCTGGAAAGCGTTCATGACCACGTAAATCTCATGCAGCATTGCCTACTCTCATCGGGATTTTTGTTTTCCTCGAGACTCACGTTCATGGTCTTCATGACCTGCAGGTTAGGCACGTCCACCTCGGGGTGCTTTGGCGCGTGCGTGTCCTTTTTGGCCACCATGACGCCCTCCTTGAAGAGGTGTTCGTAGATGGCCACCAGGTTCTTCTTGGGCATCAACATCCTTGTGGGCAAAGAAACGAACTGTTAGTGACGGACCTCGCAGGATCTTTTGCCACGCTAAGACTCTCTCAAGTCTTATTAAGGATCTTCAGTAATCAAAATGCAGCCTTAGTCAAGTGATTTTGCCAAAATTTTAGGATTTTCGGCCAAGATTTGTCTGTTACACTTACTTGTTCTGTTGAGGACGAACCGGAAAAGGAAGAAAGCAGTTGCTGAGCTGCGCAAACTAAATAAACATTACGATTACCGTCATCTGTCCTTCCTTGGCACTTACTATAACTTTGATTCAGACCTTTAGAAGTCTGCGATGCAAACATAGTAGATTAGGTCCGGTCGGAGAGGGGGGGGGGGAAAGAGCTGGAATGGGCTGAGCTGGGCCGGTGCGGGCTGTCTCGAGCTGAGGCGGACTGGGCTGGCCGACACTGATCTGGGTGGGTCGGCCGACGGCAAATTCACGAAACACCCAGAGGAAAGCGTTGGGGTTGCCACAGAGGAAGTTGTTTTGACGCTGTTACTACTGTAGAGTCGATTGCCAAATTATGCCACGTTTTACTACTAACAGATGTTGCTATTGCTTACAATAGCGACGGATTTTCAGCAAAAAATACCGAAACATACCGATTTGGTGAAAAAAAGGCTGAAAGTCTACGCCACGCACACATACATACGCTCCTCCTCCACACACATGCATGCGCATATATGAACATCCAGGAATCTTGGGGGATTTATTTGGCCTATTTTGAACATTCTTCTTTAGTAACTTAGCTAGTTTTTATATTGAATTTTGCTTCTTTGGATCGCTGGCTCTCTGGCATCCCTGTTATCAATACAGAAGCAAAAGGAAATCAGCTCATGATGTCGGGTTTGAGAATGGTCACCCTTCTGAATAAACTCTGTAGACAATTTTCCTCAATCATCCTTTAGCTGTCTACGAGATTGGGACAGAGGGATAGAAAAAAAAGTTGGACGGACATTCATAGACACCACAATGTTAACATTCAGCTATTCCTGCCAGCATTGCGCCAGTGATAAGGTTTGGTGTGATCTGACATGCTGTTTGTAATATACTTGATGGGAAACAAAAGTAGGCTAAAGAACACTTAAATCCTTTTGGAACTTTATAAGTTGATCGCCAGGTGGTGGTAAAACTCTTTTCCTTCCTCTTCGCTGCTCGGTTCAGGGCTGCCACGGCATGAACAACAATAGCGACAACGGCACAGGGCCGAATAAGACCGTCTCTTAGAACTTCTTGCTTTCCTTTTACTCTGCGTCCTTGGTCTTTCCCTGCTGTAGAGTTCTGTGGTCTTTGCCTAAAGTTTATTTGCTTCTGAAACAGCTGCATAGCTGATCCCGCCGCCATCTCGAGGTTCCCCATCTTGTCCTTCGACTGACACCCAGTCTAAAGGCGATGCTTGCCCAAGGGCTTCGCCAGGCGTCCCTGACGTCCCTAAGGGGATCCGGGAGTGTCGCCCTATGGAGGCCGCTGAGCTCTTCAAGTTCGGGGATGCGCACGGTGACGCTCATACCGGGTGACGGCATCGGCCCAGAGATCGCGAAGGCCGTGCAAAGGTGAGCAAGAAACATGTCCAGCTAGCTATTGGTCCCAATCTCAATTTTTCACTCTGCAAGGATCTTTGCGGCCGCTGAGGTTCCAATAGACTGGGAACCTGTGGACGTGAGTCCAGTTCGGAATCCTGACGGCACCATGGGCATCCCCAAGGCGGCTATCGATTCCGTCAATCGCAACAAAGTGGGACTGAAGAGCCCGCTGATGACACCAGTTGGCAAAGGCTTCCGCTCGCTAAACCTGGCGCTACGCAAGGAGTTCAGCCTCTATGCGAACGTGCGACCGTGCAAGTCGATCGAGGGCTACCGCACCCTTTATGATGACGTAGATCTGGTGACCATTCGAGAGAACACTGAGGGTGAATATTCCGGAATCGAGCACGAGATTGTGAGCGGAGTCGTGCAGAGCATTAAGCTCATCACGGAGGCCGCCAGTCGCCGGGTAGCCGAGTTCGCCTTTGACTACGCTCGTTCCAACGGCCGATCCAAGGTAACAGCCGTGCACAAAGCTAACATCATGCGCATGTCGGATGGGCTCTTCCTACGCTGCTGTCGCGAGGCCGCCGAGCAGAACCCGGAGATTCGATTTGAGGAAAAGTACTTGGACACGGTGTGCCTTAATATGGTCCAGGATCCCTCGCAGTACGACGTCCTTGTCATGCCCAATCTCTACGGCGATATAATCTCCGACTTGTGCGCCGGTCTCATTGGTGGTCTGGGGCTCACACCATCAGGCAATGTCGGCACGGGAGGCGCCATCTTCGAGGCTGTGCACGGAACCGCGCCGGACATCGCCGGCAAGGACTTGGCCAACCCCACGGCGCTGCTGCTCTCGTCAGTTATGATGCTGCGCTACCTGGAGCTTCCCGATCACGCTGCGAAGATCCAGACGGCCTGCTTCGATGTCATCCGCGAAGGCAGCACCATCACCGGCGACCTGGGCGGCAAGGCCAAGTGCTCTGAATACACCGACGCAATCATCAGAAAGCTGGAGTCTTCGTAAACAGACGTATGAGTAGAATGAAAGAGAAAATCGGGTTCAAGAGCAAGAATGCGTTATCGCTGAAAGACATTATGCCTGTCAACCCGACGATATAAGGCCGCTTTGTTGATCTGAATCTTCAGTCACTATGAAACTGGGCTTCCTGCCTCAGTGTCATGCTTTCATCTCAGTCATGCTATTACGTGTTCATGTTGTGGCGCGTACCTTTACTGCCTGCGTGACGATCGGAATCTAACCCATTAGAAGGCTTTAAACGAGTCTCGCTTGTTGTTCTATAATATAATTGCTCACTTTAAGTGAATCAGCTATGCAGCTACACCGCATTGGCGCCTAGTGTTAATCGACTCCTAGATCTTTCTTACTCGATCAGTAATTTTCACAGCCTGAAACCACTTCACTATGGATTAGAAGTCGAAGGTTCTGCCTTTGCGCTCCCAGTCTCCGTATCGGGTGGGCTCGGGCCCAGCAGGTCCTCCGACCTCGCCGGTCTCCGGGTTGACGCCTCCGGGGTGCTTCTTGAGGGGCTCCTTCTCCTGATAGGGGTGTCGACCCTCGGGGAGTTCGTCCAGCTTACCAATGGGTGTCATTCCGCGGCCCAGCGGAGGAACGTTCTCGTTGGTGTCGTCCTTGGATGAGGTTGACTCGTCACTGCTCTCAGGAAAACCCATCCGACTGGTCACAGTGAGCCCTCTGCAGGTGCACCCGGTAGCCGGGCCTTTGCCGAGACGCCACAGACCCGACGAGATTAGCTTTCTCCCGACGAAAGACATGATTTGAGCTCTCGTAGGTTTCAGTGTTGACACTTGCGAGAAAAACAGGCCGGACCGGGCCGGGTAGGGCTGGGTCAGCGAAGGTGCAGTGCACTGCTCAGGGAGCACTGAAGTTTGGTGACGGACCCTCGGTAACGGTTGGAGGCCATGACGAAAAAACACAGAGCCTTAGAATGACTTGCGGTGCAAAAATATTACATAAATGTTAGTAATTTTGTCGCTTGTCCTTTTGGTGAGTTCTTTCGACGTAGAAAAAATAGTTCTTTGTATTTAAATTGTTCATCGGTAGATTTTTCATGGCCGCCGAATTTTCCTTTTTCCGCTGTTTTCCTTCGATCAGCCTTTTTCTCCACGTTGTTGGCTGAGCGCGTCTGTCCGGAGGTGAGTCCGTGAAAAAAGACCTCTATGAGGTCAGAATTGACCTCATCCGACCTCTCTTTCAGCTCGCTCGAGTCTCTGTTACGTCAAGATGCCTTCCATCAGCGTCAAGGATGTGGATCAACAGCAGTTCACCAAGGCCCTCTCCCAGTTCCTCAAGAAGTAAGTGGGATTTAGACTCGGTCGGGCCAGGTCAATGACCAAAACCTTTTTCGTCTAGGTCTGGCAAGGTAAAGCTTCCTGAGTGGGTGGATATTGTCAAGACGAACGTTGCCAAGGAATTGGCCCCGTACGATGAGGACTGGTACTTGACGAGGTGCGCTTCCGTCGCCAGGCATATTTACATCCGCGCCCCCGTTGGAGTCAACACCATCACCAAGATCTACGGAGGTGAGAAAGAGGAGAGATATCTAAACGCATTCTCTTACCTCATCCCTCGCTTTCTCTCGAGGGGTGATAATAAGAATGCTAGAATAAATTGCTTGGATTCCAATTCTCTGGCTCTCTTCGTGGACCAGCGATATTTCACTCCATGTACAAGTTCTCCCACGTTGCTGAGCGTTCTTCAGAGAGTGACATGTGCTCTTTGCACTTCCAGTTCGTCGCAACAACGGATGCGCCCCCAGTCACTGGCGTCGCGGATCCGGCTCGGTGGCACGAAAAGTCCTCCAGACCCTAGAGGCGCTTAAGTGGGTGGAGAAGGACCCGACCGGGTGTGGCCGTCGGCTGTCTTCTCAAGGCAGGAGGGATTTGGACAGGATTGCGGCCCAGATCAGGCCCAAGAAACATTGAGAGTGAACGAAGGAAATGAATACATCTTTTCTCAAAAACATCTAGCATCGAGCTTTTTCCAGGTTTACTACCCATGTAGTCGCAAAGGGTACGATTATTGACGTAGCGTTGATCACAATTTATATGACAAAAGTATCGCTAAGGAGCTGCGGAGGGGGCGAGTTCACTCTGACTGCGGGCGAACAGGAGGGAGAAAGTCGGACCTTCGCCACCTGTAATGAAAAAGAAAGCATTATTGGCTCAATAACGTGACTTCTTGGGCTAGTTTACCTCCTGTACGAAGTACTTGAGCGTGGGGTAATACTGCTGGCACGCCCAAGTCTCGTTGTGTGTTCCATTCGAGAACCTGGCCAGTCGTTTGACTTCTGACCCGCAAGAATTGAACAGGTCCGTCATCATCTTGGGAGGGACCAAGTTGTCCAAGAGACCAGAGACGAATAAGATGGGCGCTGAGATCCGACAGACCTTCCAGCGGGACTTATACTTTTTTTGAGAGACGGGAAGAGCAAGAAAATGAACGTCGTTCCTCTTAAGTTTCCCAGTTTCTAAGCTCACCTGGTTCTTGTAGCACCACTCGGGTAGGGACCGGATGACCCTGAAGTTAAAAAGCGCTTTGGCAACATCAGGGATGGAGGTAAAGGTGTTCTCCACGACCACGCACGCAATCTTATCCCGGTTCTCCGGGCGGGAGGCGATTTCGATAGCTACGCCACCTCCTACTCAGTGTAAAACGTCGATAAACTTCCTGAAACTACAACCTCCATACTGAACTTGCCTAAGGACCTGCCGAAGAGAATGATCTTGTTGGAGTCGACGTCGCTTCTGGAGCAGAGAAAGTCGAGAGCAGCTTGAGCATCCATATATAGACCTTCTTCTGAGGGGGCGCCGTCAGAGTGGCCGTAGCCTCTGTACTCCAGCATGCACACGTTGCTGCCAAGCGTCTCATACAAGCCCCTCACGTTTAGCAGTCTATGGCCAACGTTGCCGGCGTTGCCGTGAAGGTATAGCACAGTGGGAGCCTCATTCATCGGAGGAACGGCTTTGACCAGGAATAGGTGAACTCTGGTGCGGTCCCTGGCGCGAATGAAGATGCTCTCGAAGGCGGTGATGCCGACGACCGAAGGTGCGGGGACGAAGGCTCGCGAGGACGATGGCTGGTCCGGATGATAGAGGAGGCGGTCGCCGGCGTTGTATAGGAGCCCGCTGACTGCGAAGAAGACAAGCAACAGCGCTGGAAGTCCACCCAGCAGCCAGTAGAGTAAAATGACTGCCAACACCGCTGCCGATGACGCAGCCCAAAACTTCTTGAGCACCCCCAGCGACAGTCGGGCTATGATCTTGATGAAGACGAAGTCGCTCATTGTCTGTTGCGGGGATTGCGAGGACGAAATCGTCAACTTCTCTCCGCCATCACCCTCTTCGTCCATTAGTAGTCTGGTCTCGTCGTCGCCTGAGCCGGACTTTCCGGACGGGCGGCGCACGGAGGGCGCGGGCGAGCTGGAGCTCATGGTTTTCTCGCTTCAAGCTGTCCGCCTCATTCATGAAAATCACCGCGGCGACGTCATTTGCTTTGTTTACTTGAGTACTTCACTCATTCCTATTTCTTGCCAGAGCTGCCAAAGAGCAGCACAACAACTGATTCTGGGACCGGATTCAATGAATCGCGTTTGAAACCGAGGCACTTCCAGCGCATGCGAGACATGTGTACGGTCAAAGAGAAGTCATCAAGGTTGGTAGACACCAATCAGAACTGATCTTCTTCAGTGGACTTCGGGTTAACGATAGTTGTCGATCGAGTCTGATCCGACGTCGCGTGATTTGGCAGCGCGTGATTTTTGCGGCTTTCTCGTAGCTGGCCAAGTAGCCAAGATGTCTGCAATTTAGCGATTGATCCTTAGACTACGCAGCCAAACTAAGCCTAAGCTTGTGGGCGCTTAAAAAAGGTTCAAGCTGGTCCGACAAGGTCAGATGGAGCCTCCAAGGTGCCCCCAAGGACTTTGTGCTACTTTTGCAGCAACTGTCAAGACCAGCTTTGACTTCAGGTTTACCCACGTGGTCAAGCCAAGGCAAAAATCATTGTCTTGGTCCAAGCTTGTTCCTCTCCAGCTTGGATCGGTCACTGCTGCAAGATCAGTTAGATCAGTCGCGCTGTCCTGATAACTCATACTACTTAGAGGCCGATAGCGTCTGAATGTGTCTCAGACTGCTTTTGCCAACCTAACTACAGTGACCTCTGTAGTGATTCAGAGTCATCAAGCCATCATTCAGAGCTGTCACTGTGGAGACAAAAACAGTCCAGGATAAATTGAACCATACTACATGCGTCACAGGTTATTCTCGGTAAAACAATATTTCTGTGCAGGACGGCAATAATTTCTTCGATCGATGCTGTCCGAAATTGCTGTTTTTCTGCTCTCTTTCATTCACTATATAACGATAATCTCGATATAACAATGCCGTATTCCACCGAGACCCAGCTGTTTACGCGTGTGATTATTGACCATTACCTGTGATGCTGAGATTCGAATAGTTTCGAGCACTATTACATATACGTCCGTACATGTACGCATCATTGCAGTACATTACAGCAACTTCACTAGCCATTGCCGGGTGACCAAATCACCCCATTGCAGTCGACCCTCAGTGCTACAAACACAGAACAAATACTTTCAGAGGAACAAATTTTATAGTGGTGACACAACATCGAGCATGACCTTCGAAAGGACGAATCACTTTCGGAATACGAATTCTTCTCGAAATTCTTTATCCTGGTGGTCGACTCTATAACAAAAACCATAGCACTCTTTGCGAACTACAGTAGAATCTTTGGATAACTTGTTCTACCCGAGGTTGTCATATTAAGAGGTCCAATGGAAGACAAATGACGAGCTATTTCGAGACGTCGCCGTGATGATTTCATCGGGATGCAACTTCAACTCCAGGGCTTGCTCCTGTTTGGACACCGCAGACACCTTGACGCAGTTGCGGCGGTTGATCAACCTTGCGCACGTCCTTCATGTTCAGCACCTTTGGAAACTCTGACAGATCGGCGTCTGGCACGAGCGCACTTTCTTCTTTAGTCTCTCTTGATTCCACAAGTCCGTCTTGAGCCCAGATCGACAGGTGCGGATCAGGCATTGCTAGCTCTGTAAGCGTCGATGATGTTCTACACAGCGTCGTTCTACACTACCTCGATCTTAGCACATAAAAGGTGCTCACGAAGCACGCAGTTAAAGGGAACTCCAAATAGAGGAACTATGGAAAAGTACCACTAGAAGACCAACAAGGGCTCCATCTTCGTCACCTTCAAGTCCGTCGACAAGGCCAAGGCCTCTTTGGCCGAGGAGAAACTGGAGTACAAAGAAATGCAGTTGAAAAAAAGTGGCCCAGCACCCACTTCGAGAACAAGGAGGACGCAAAGAGAAAGGAATCCCGAGAGCACAGATGATAAACAATCACCTCACGTTGGACACATCGGTAACAACGGATGAGATCTCTCGCCATTTGGCAAATTCGAAAACAGACGCCATTGTGAGGAACTTCATGAAATCGCACCCTGAAATGACTATTGCCACTAGAGCGGCCGTGGCAGAACGCTGGGGAACCTACGACTGCCCGAAGATCACATTCCGCGTCGTTTTGTGGAAGTCCAAAGACGGAGCTCGAGAGACCACGTACAGGGCGGGAGCCTGGACTTCAGATGAATGCATGCCATTGGTCACAGCAGCAAATGGAGTTTTGAAGCGAAAACCTTTGTTGCTCGTAGCCACTAGAAAGTTCCAGTCAGCCTCCGACCTCAAGTCCTGCCGCGGGGGAACACGAGCTGCATTCGTTGACTGGTAGGATCTGACGAGCAATCTGCGTCTGAAAATGGTCGCTCGGACATTGCTTGTTAAGGTCCAGAAGCGTGGTCAACTTCGGGACAGTCCTTTTTGACACCAGAGGACTCAAGATGAGCTGACGCCTGGCAATCATGCCCACTAATGTCTTCGGAGGGTTTTTGTTTTGGTGAGATCGGCCAAAATTTTGGCAAGCGTGCCAAGCCCTCCATTTGCCAAACTCACTACCATCGCTAGGTTGCGTGATGTGCGCATCAATTGCACAGAGCACCAGCGAGAACATGCGTGAAAAACAACACCTGTATGTGCACAGGTGTCACAGCGAGAGCGGCGGTTACACACATGGGCGGGATTATACAATAGACTCCGGGAGTACTTGAACATGATTCTAACACTGTATATTACATGAAATCATGAGTTACGACATTTTCTGCCTTTTTCCTCCTCGTCCTCCCTTCTGGAATCCACCCCTTCTCTTGTGTCCTCCTGCAGCCCTCACCTTGTTCGCCTTCCGCCTGTTCTTAATGTCTTCCAAACTCTGCTTAAGAAATGCGTCCTCCTCCTCGCCCTCGAGAACCCTCACGTCCACCTTATCACCCTTGACTTCGAAAGACGTGATCTTTTCCTCCATCAGTTTCTTTGCGGCGCCTTCAGTGTTAAACCTAGACACAAAACGAATGTACAGTACAGCGCAGCATAATCCCAATGTAAATGAAAGTAATACCTGAGCTTGGCCTCGGATTCTCCCTTCTGGTAGGAGACGAATGCGATCTCCTTGTCGCAGTCGACACTGAAGAGCCTGTTGAGCGTCTCCTTGATGTCTTCCCTCATGGTCTCCGCACCCAAGCCGGTGACAACCAGGACGGACCCCTTGGGGAGGCTCTCCATTTGTTCTTCTTTCTCTCCTTCCCCTTGCTTGGCCGCTTCCTCCTTGGCCTGGCTTATCTTCTTCTTGCTCTCGGCACGCTCCTTTCTCTTAGCGGCTACTTCAGCTCTCTTGTCCTCAAAGTAGTCGCTCTGCCACTTTCTAATCAACTCCACTCCTTTGTACTCCAGTTTGTCCCCAGCCATAAAGGCTTCGGCTTTGTCACGGGACTCGAAGGTGACGAAGATGGAGCCCTTGAAGCCTTTGGTTCCGTCGCGTTGGTTCACGTAGTTCCTCATCTGGACGTGGACGGCACCTCGTTCGCCCATCATGAGGTCCATGACCTCGTCAAGGGTCGTCTTCTCCTTGTCAAATCCCTTGAGGTAGACGGTTTGAGCCGCTACCTCCTTCTTGCGGTCATCGTTCCACTCGGGTAGCGGCTTCGACGGCAAGCGACGGATCTTCTTCTTTTCCAGGTCCGTCTCAATCAGCTGAGACTGCGCCAGCGCTGTCAAAATGAAGTCGACATCCGTCGACAGCTTGGCGAGCCTGGCGAACTTGAGCATAACGTCCATGGGCACCCAACCGTCCTCATTGTCTTTAATCGTCTGTCGAAGAAATTTGTCCCGCGGAAGATTGAAGTCACCGAAGTAGAACTCAACCTGGCGCAAGATCGCGCCTGCGTTTGGAGTCTCCTTCTCCTTGGTGTCTTGGCTGGCGCCATTGGCGGCTTCGTTCGTCTCCTTCACCTCCTCTTCCACCTTAGTGTCTTGGTTGGCGCCGTTTGAGACTTTGTCTGTCTTGTCCTCCTCCTTGTTGTCCACGCCGGAGTCCTTGGCAATCTCGTTGGCCTTCTGCTCCTCCTTGGTGTCCCCACTGGGGTCATTGGCGACCTCGGTCTTGACGTCGGACATCGCGGACGAGATTTGCAGCAAACTGACGAGAAGATTTCTTCCGAAAAAGCGGCGTGATCAACCCACGAAATGTTGGGTTATGTTGTGCAACAGCTGCCGGTTCCCGACAGCTGTCGCGGAGTCACGTGGACGATCAGCTGTTGGCGATGTAGCAAATTACTGTACAGTAGCAATTCAGACTGTGTTATACTATATCAATGTATAGAAAATAGGATTTAACGGGCAGGTGTACCTGAGCCAAGGTACCTCGCACAACAGTTTCAACATGAAACCAGGGTTTGCAACCACTGGATTGGAAGCACCGGGATTGAAGTTTGAGCACCCAGGAACTTCTTCACTCTGCTCTTTGTTCATAAGCTCCACAAATTAACTGACATGACTGTCCCGGATTACTCGCCACAAAGCTTCTGATGTATGAAGCGTGTCATGTGATGTCAGAAAGGTATACAAATTATATGAAGACAAAACTGCACTCACGCATTTTTTTGCGTTTTTTGTTTTTTGCCTAGGATTGAATAAAATCACAGTATGCTAGTCTTGGGCTTAGTCTGGAACCACGGTAGCTGTACTGACAGGAGCGGCCAGTGGTGCCCAATGGAAGTCAATACACGAGTTCGAAGTGTGGACACGGAGTGTTGTTGAGTCAGTGTACAGAGACATATACTGAGTAGGGATCATACCAACGTTAGTGTAAGGGGAGGATCCAGGACAGGCCGACGCTACAGTCGAGACTGAATCACCACGCGCTTCGCGAGATGCAAAAGCTGGAAATGGTCCAGACAAACGAAAATACATGTACGGCCAACGCACTTTATATATTAGATAAATTTAACTGTATTGACTCGAGATTAACTGTTGTCCGGTCGGCCGTATTGTACCACGAGATTTTCCAAGTTTTGACCGTGGTGGTTTGATCAGTGCCAGGACAATCTATCCGGGTCGTCAGGGCGAACCTTTTCCTCAAAATTTGCCATAACTGTCATTTGTACTCAGAGAAAACAGACTCTGCATAATTCTTAAAACACTTGCAACTGGCCTTGGCAACTATCTTACTATGGTCATAACCTATAGCTACTGTAGTTTTCGGACCAAAAGGCGTACCGCATTAAAAGGTGCAATATCAATGAATATGAACTTTCGAATATGAGCCAAGCATGAAGCAACATAACAATTTATTTTATCCTATTATCCTACATAGGCCGCACCGTATTGAAAGGCGCACGGCCCATTATTGAGAACGTTTGAGGATTGCAGGTGCGTCTGTAGTCCGAAAAACACGGTATGCCGAACCTTATTATGGCTTTTCGCGACCAAGGCTGTATTTGTCGATCATGGAACTTACATACATACCGTGGGCGGACAACTTTGAGCATCTCCTTGTCCGTGAAAGTTGGTCCATAAGCGGATTTGACCACATTGGGTTTCTGCAGCACTTTGTCGAGCTTGACGCAAAACTTTATGGCGCAGCCAATCTCCTCCGCCATAGAACTAAGAGCTTTCTCGGCAGTCACAGGGGATTTATTATATCCAGAGTACTCTATTCCAGGAGTAGCTTAACACATCATTGTACAGTTGTAGGTGCACGGACTGGTATGTGTATTCACGTGCACAAAGATACTGTTCTTTTTTCTGGTGTATTTGACAATATCGAGTGATAGAAGGGCAACCACTACAGCAACAACGAGCATTAGTAAGGAATCACAGTCACAAAGATAATCAAAGGTAAACTTGAAGACGCACAAAGCTTAAATAGAAAGAATTATTAAGTAGAAGCTCAGAAGGCGGAGTTCTTCTTTTAATCAGAGCGACATTGGATGAATGGATTTATTTGGGGTGTCATAACAGGTCGCCATATCCGTCACACAGTGTGCCAGGTTTTAAGAGACCAGGGACAATTTCATCTGGAAGCTGTTGGAGAGTTGAAACTTTGCTCCCGGTAGTAATTTGTATCAAAGATCACATCTGTGGCATCAGATTTGAATTTGACAACCTCTAAATTACCATAGTTAAGTGACTTTGAGGATCGCTAATGACAAGTGCAGTAACACTCCAATAATGTTGGTTCTGGGGGTATTTTGGGCTGAACTTCGCTGCAGGGGGTCAAATTTTTGATTTGGCAACTCCTGATTGCTATAATTAAACAGTTAAATTTTATGTTTCTACACGTAATTTCAGCTGAAAACCACATTGCTGGCTTTTTGGATTTTGGATTGAAAAATTTCCAACCATGCCAATCAAATAATTAAAAGGTTATTAAAGGCCCCCACAGCTGATCTAGGCCTCAAGACCTTCCTCGGAGCTGCAGCCCAGGCCAAAGCTCTTATTTACCTAATTAGGCTCAATTAAGGGTGGCTGATCCAAAAAGTCAGTGGCGTCATCGGTTGGTCTGGAAAAGGAGCTACGTTATGAGCATTATTTCTGGTGAAAATGAGCTCTGCAACAGAGAAAAACCCTGTCATACGAAAAATTTAATTTTAAGTTGGGTCTCTGAAGTTACTCTTTGCTCTAAAATTCTTCCCTGGGGCAGGAAATGCAAGAATGTGACATTTCTTGCTAAGATCAATAGCATCCTTACTATACAATTTCTGAACATTTTAGCTCTGGGCTTTCACTGACATTTTAGCAACTTCTCCCTTCACCTAAATTCACCTAAGGTGACCTTTTTAAAGGGAGAAGAGCTATGTAAGTTGTGTCTCAGAGACAAAGGGTGACATTGTGGGATTCTGACATATTCAATTTCTAAGAGTTTAGACCAAATTATGACGACTTAGCGTGGTCAAAAATCAAATTGCCTTTTTTCTGTTTGAACCGCCTCCCCAAGAGCTAGTCTGATACAAACGGTGCAGAATTCATGGTTTCAATTCTAGCTTCAGTTATCCAAAACAGGGTCAAAATTCTAAAATTGGCCGTTTTTAACAGTCTCCTCCCCGTTTGACCTACTTAATTTGCATGAAAATCAAAAATACTCCAACAGGATATTTTGGGGGCCCTGGTGGTTCATTTCCAACAACAATCTCCAAAGCTTGAAAAATAGAACTTGTCCTTGCTCTAGCACACTGCGCGTTAAGGTTTCGAATTTTACAGGAACATTTCTATTGGTCAACCTTATAGACTTTAGCTAAGTAGTAGTGATCACGAGAAGGTTGAGCATAGCAGCTGAGTGGCCACAAGCACGACGTGAATGTCTGACAAACTCAGAGCAGTGCAGGGTTCTTTTCTTAGAAGCTGAATGACCTAGTACAGACTAGACACGCGCAAAGTTTCCAATAACTTGTCTGTTGGGAGGTCTTGAACAGGATCCTTACCATTCTGGCGAATTTCCATCAGCTTTCTGGGTCTAAAATCCACTGTACCATAGAACTTTACTCGTTTTTCATGTGAACCGAAGTCGCTGGAAGGAAAAAGTGATCGTTGTCAGCAAACGACAGCAAAGGTTTATCAAAATTTACCAAAATATACCTGTGTTTTCAAATGAATCCTGGATCTCTTGTCCTTCGCTGTTGACTGTGACGACCACCTTTTGGCGATAGCGCCACTTGTAGATGACTCTGAAAATGATGCCTACCATGATCAAATTCACTGGAGCCCACAATTTTAGGAACTCACGTTGATATAAAGACTCCAGCGCACGAGATGACGACGTTGACAACGACCCAAATAACCATCTTGGAAATTTGCGTTTGTGAGAAGAGATCCAGACCAAACTTAATGTTAAGGATGAGTTCTGAGAGTGCGATGCACACAAACACCCAAGCCTGGCTGCCCAGACGCTTGCACTGCTTGTCAACCACGTAGGTGTAGTATTGCCTGTTTCGCATGGATTGTACTTCATGTTAAAAAATTACCAGGATCACGCAAATCTTGAATACCTCGTGGCTGGTGCTGCCATAAGTCCGGTGATCAAGATCCTCACGACACAGAGTGGATGCTCAGTGGGCATGGGAAAGATGTGCTTCACAAAGAATGTGTTGAGCTCGACCACCTGCCACATCAACATGAACTGACTGATGGCTAGCACGCGCATCCTAGGGAGGAAAAATAAAATCATGCCTCCAATAACAAGTACAATCGAGGTAAAATATGGACCGGGGGGGGGGCCGTGTGAGTACTTGACCTCCACCTACTTTGCGAGGGTCAACCAAACCCCTGCTTACCACGACGAACTTGGTTCCATCCACTTCGTCCTTGACCAGGACTCTGGAGTGAACTGCAGAAGAGCTCTCTTGATTTTGCCGCTCTTGCTGTTAATGTTCTTGAATGACTCCCAATGATGCTCACGCATTTCCAGAAAACGACAGACCTTAAAAACCAGCAGTCATCAACTGTCTCACTCACACCAACACTCAAACCACTTCAACCTGCATTCCGGTGTAAATGCCCAATCCATTACAGATCAGGACGTCCAGTACCAAGTTGTCCCACCAGCACTCGTAAAAGTTTGGCAGCAAATGGCCAAAGAACATCTGAAAGAGGCTGACTTAAGCTACAAAGGCAAGGTAAAGAGTTAAGTAACATGATCGGTACCTCCGTGAGCTCCCACATGATGGAGACGCTCCAGCAAATGCCGTAATGCCGGATAATAAGCGCCTTCATCCCCCATCCCCAGTAGTGGCCGAAGGCGAACCAGTCCAAGTGGCTCCACAGTCGGTCCACCGTGATGTCCGAACAATTGACGCCGTACTCCTGTCAATATTGATAAGTTACTGCGAGTGCAGGGCCGAGCTGACAGCACATGCAGCACAGGACAATCTTGTGCGTAACTCACTTTCTCGGCGTCTATGCTGTAGTTGGCCATCTTGGGGTCAAACCAGACGATAATTGACCTAACGGTGGCGTAATCCTGACAAAGTCGCGAAGAGTTTTGTTTTTAATGAGAAGAATAAGTACTTTTTTCCGCGAGTACCTGGTGGATTAGAAATTGCACCATGAGCAGGTAGATGACGCTGAGACCGAACACCATCCGCCAAAGCAGTGGATGGGGCCGGATGAAGGGTCCGTTCGGGAAGGCGAGCACCGAGATGATCAAGAAGAAGACGGTGACGCCGCAGAGGCCGGTGAATATGTTGGAGCGGTAATCGAGAGTCTCATCCCTGCGCGAGACAAAAATCAAATGCCTTGGCCTGGACCAAGTCGACGTAGAGCACTCTAACCTGACAAAGGCAGTGACAATGAGACCTCCGATAGCTAGTAGCAACAGCGTGATAGTGTGGGGCTGGTAAAAATAGTCGAGGCTTATATCCTCGGGCCAGGATCCCTGTGAGGACTCAACCCGACGGTTCGAGGACACCATGGCGATCTTGGACGTCCCCTCCCTCTTGCCTTACTGAGATCACTGGTGGGGCCGCCAAGCACTCCTAAGGAGATCGAGAGATCCACCACAACCTCGTCATCAACGGGCTCTAATATTCCTGAGGGTAGATTTTGACGGAGTGATGGAAGTGACAGTCCAATCTAATACAACGTTTGGCAACAGAGTAGAAACCAAGTTCAAGAAAGCAACTTTACAAAACAAAGCTGCTGCTGGCCTCTCCCCATGACGCTATTCAGGGTTGACAAACACTCCAGGGTGGCGATCCTTAAAGGTTTTCCACGCACAAGTTCGGCGATGACATTTCCAGAGGAATAGGAATTTATGTGACAACCCTGGCATTGGCAGCTGTCGGGAAGACGTATGATAGGAACAGGGTAACAAAGCGGTGTCGTGAAAAAACCGTCAAAGTTGAGTTCATCTTCGCATTTTTAATGGGTCGACGCAACTCCGGCGGTTCCGGTCTCCGGGTCCGCGTGGGCCAGGATGGCGGGCGCCGGCCGCACTTCCACAGTGGTAAGAAAGAGACTGGAATGAGTCGCACAATAGTCTCCACCCGGTAACGTTCCTGTCGATAGAACACGACGACCGCACAGACTACGTCCCACGAGGCGGCTACCGGGGTCGTGGCGGGCCCGTCGTCCGGGGAAGCATGTCCTGGCGCCGCGGGGACAAAAAGCAAGTCTCCTTCAAGGACCGGGGCACCGGAGGAGTCAAGAAGAGACTGGGGCCGAGGACAGGGTAATGCTGAAAAGCTCGAAAAAGATGCCTCAGCTAATTCTCTTCTTACTGCATAGGCAACAAGGACCTGCCAACCTGCGCAACCTGGTCATTGACGAGGGAGACGAGAGCATGGGTGGCAATAACAGACTTCAGGCGGGAAGAGCCAGACCGGCTATGTGAGCACTCAAGTAAAAGCTCAAGTATCAGTTGTCCGGAATCGTAAATTTTCCATCTAGCCGAGGAGCCTTCACGAAGCGTGGCCGCTCCAGTCGGGGCCGCGGTGCCTATATCAACACGTCTGAATACATTCGACATTCACCCTCAGGAGCACCCCCGGAAAAGTCGTGGTACAAGATACAGGTAGGTTTGTTGACTTTAAATAGGCCGTGCGATATGATCGATGCTAACTGCCATTTCTTAGCTAACCAACGCTGGCAGGTACACCAAGGAAGAGGTCATGCCCGTGCTAAACTCTGCCTGCACAGTTCCCTTCATACCCATCTGCCTCATGAAATCGGTAGGCAACGAAATGGAGGACCGAGGTCACTGCTTTACACTCTGTGCTTGCAGGGACCCCACTGGGTCTTTCACGTGGAGAACAGTACTATGGCCAACGCACTTAAGGAGGTCGGCACAAGCAGGAACGTTAGCCTGGCGGACGGATTCGTGCTCTTAATACACGTAAGAGATATCTGCTATGTCGCTCGGATCCCACTGTTTGACATGTCGTCCACAGACCAGCGTATCGCCCCCTCCGAAGGCGCCAGTAAACGATGATCTCATTGAAGTGATCAAAGCGGTTATGAACAAAAGATACAAAGTAAGTGGAACTGCTATAAGTACAGTCGAATCTCAACATGATAGCAGACCTCGACATGATATCGTGACCGATTTTTTTCCCGCTATGACGTACCTCAATATGAAATATGTCTGAACGAGCCCGTGTTCATTTCTACGAGGCAGGACACCTTTGTAGATACATGTTTCGTGTATCGGAGTTTATTTCGGTACAATCTCAAGATGACATCTTTAATACTGACGGCTGCTTCTCATTTCCGCAGGAGCAGACGAAGGCTCTGGACTTAAGCCATTTTCACGCGGATCCGACCTTCGTAGGCGAGCCGGTTTACGCTTGTCTGAACCGCTCGGCTGTTTTTAGGAAGGTCGTTTCTGTCATATCCGATCACAAGGTCGATTTAGCCGCCCTGGAGCTCTCTGACAACCGCCTCGCCGTGCTTGACTGCCTGGCGGAGTTGGCTGGGGTCACTCCAAACGTTACTGTACTCCATCTGTCAAATAACAGCGTAAGATGAAAGAGCTCTAAGCTTACGGTTCTGCAGTAACTGATTAAGGGTCTGAACTCAGATTCGACATGTGGAAGACCTCAAACAGTGCAAGGTCTGGAAACTGCAAGCTCTAAAGTTGAACGGGAACCCCTTGGCCAACCACTTCAAGGATGACGTGGCGTCCTATCAAAGGTATCGTATGAATCATTACTTACGTATAGGTCATACCATGAACATGCACTTAAAGTACATACTTAAATGCAGTACGCTGGCAACAGGCCCAAGCTTGGTTGTGACCAAGAGCTGCTTCTCGATCCCGCTCTGGCTTTCAAAGTAATAGTGCAGATGGCAACTCAGGATACTCCCCAAATCCACCCCCTCCCTCTTTAACATTGAAATGCTGTAATTAAAGACGCATTTGTATCGTGTCAATATCGTGAAGTGAAGAAGCAAGGTGCAAGATCGTCGAAGTCTTCCACATATACACCTCCCTAATATAAAGTATTTACGTACACTGTGTGACCGACCATGCGTCGCGTCCTCTCTCAAATCTGAAGTCAGGAAGAATCATCGAATACCTTGTCCCAGTTGGCTACCCCATAGAAGAAGGAATTCGTGACAAGTGGTGTCTCCCTCACAATCATAAGCGCCAGCAAGAGTGAAGATTTGTTCATTGTTAAGCAAGAGCCTCTCCAAAATGCTGTCAATGATCTCCCTCCCTCCCTCCCTCCCCCTTTTGCATTGTCGATCCCCCTACGCAAGTTTCTAACGAAATTTTGCATTTTCCCCCTGTCTCTGAGATTTCAAATTGTTGCGGAGCTGTGGCAAATACTGGAGTGAGACAGATTGGATAAGCAAGGGTGAATAAGGTTCGCGAAGTCTTGGCCTTCTTGTTTATCAAGCTATGAGCCAAGTGAAGAAAAGATCAAGATGTTCTGGGCAAACATTGTAAAGTTAAGGAAATCGTCCCGTGTTGGATGATTTCACGCCCGGTCAAAAGATAAGTGAAACTCCAGCGTGCTGGAGTAATTAAACTCAAGGACCTCTGCCCTGAAAGTAACGACTTCCAATCTTCCAGTGCCACTGCAACCGCAGATTCTCAGGGCTCATTTTGGCCCATGAACAAAAGTTTGTGAAATGTCCTGAAATCGCAGGCAACTTTTAGCAGAAAATCCAGTAGAACATCCAAATCACCAGTTAATTTGCCCCAAACTATGCCCAAGCATCACCCCTTATGTCTGTTGTCATGATATTGTTGTTTAATGTTACTAG
>JAAUXU010068877.1_pt1 | contig 74274 bp, 61 predicted proteins | sample 7278151 | NCBI WGS metagenome assembly JAAUXU01 (sample SAMN14350113, study PRJNA611818) | marine sediment metagenome | isolation source: surface marine sediment (1.8m) | place: French Polynesia: Moorea | collected 2018-08
AAATTTCTGAAAAAAGTGCATTAGTACTTTTTTGCTCAGAAGGATCACATTTCATAATAAAATTCTCATATGGTGACAATAGCATTGACCCATGTCCTTCAGGAAGGTCCTTTGCCCCAACACCTTGTCAGCCTTGGCGCGACTTTTTGTGTGGATGCAAATAAGTGCATCCCCCGCCTTGCGCAAAATTGCCACTGCTCAGAATCCCCTCGTCTATAAGGCAACCTATCCAAAATTTCTAGTGAGCAGAAAAATTGGCCTACATCGAGGCTCCTAACCAACGCTACGTCGGCCTTGACTGTGCACGTGTGGCGTGCGGAGTCCATCCTGTTGCTGCAGTTGCTGCTGCCGTGTCATCGTCATTCATGCGTACATTACGAAAGGTTCGTGGCAGAAACAACCACTGCGCCAAAGGCTAGCCCAAGACCATGCCCACAAATGCGGCCATGACACAGTCACACATCAAAAGTTACCCTGTACAGACAGTCGTCAAAGGTGTCGTCATCCTCGTACTGTTCGCAGTTCTCCGCCGAATTCGGGCTCATCTGGACCACTTCAAAGATAGGCGCCATTTTGAGCAAGGTCACGGCGTCCTCCTTTCGTCTGCGAAGGCCCACACGAGCCTTGCTATTCGGGGACAGGAATTGGCCCTCCTGTGGATAACAGAATCGACTTCATTCTCGGCAACTTGTTCAGCTATTTCTGCCACGCTCTTACGTGGTGGAAGAAGATGTCCACGTCCTGTGGCACGTGGAGCGAGAGCTCGTAGATTCCCAACTCCCTGACACAGGCGGGCAGCGTCATCCCGTAGCACATCCCGAAGTACCAGTACGGTTTGGGATTCCATGACGGCTCCAACAGGCAGGCTCCAGCAAAAGAGTCGTTCAGGAAAAACCTGACATGACCATGGAGTTTACATGTGCATTAAGAACCTGCCATCCATCGAACACCGAAATTTTCAATTCGGTTTTTCATACATATCGCATACAAATCCAAATTTAGAGATTAAGTTTCGTCAGATACCACAGTATGCAGAAGCGCACAGGATCGTGGCTGCTTGGATGTGCTCCATGTACTCCATGCAGTTGGTGTTGCCAGGGTTCGGGAAAACCGCGGGGGCAACCCCCAAAAGCGCAAGTTTCGCCATTTCTTTTTTTTCGACGGCGATCTTTGGCCCCTTCTTTTGTGCAAAGTTTGCTGCTGCTTCAGTCTGAGCTACTTCAGTACTCGTGGTGATTTTGATCCTCAGACATGTTCGAGGACGAAGGCTGTTGTCAGGTTCAAAAATGCTTGAACCTTATACCGACCGCGTTTTGGTCACGCGGTTCGAAAATCTGCCATTACTACAAAGCAGGGCAGCTGACGGAAGTGTAGGAGGGAAGACTGCCTAGAATGAAGTCAGTCCAGAGATTGACAGTGGTCCATGGTGGACACCGCTGAGATGGGCGAGAAGACTATCAAGTTGTAAACTCTTTGTCATACTCCAACTTTTGCCCTTTTTTCGGGAAAAAAGGGCGAATTTCACCTTTGCGTCACGGGACCATCAAAAAGCGACGGAACGCCCAACAGCCTTTTAAAAGTGGAACTTTCACCCGAAAACGCCACACCTGGCAACACTACCTCATGCAGTGCAATGAGAGGAAAGATACGGTTGAAGCCAGATCACAGAGCAAAGTTGAGTTGCACAGATTTTATTGAACAAGTGGAAAATGCTAAGGCTGTAAATGTGGATCGAAGCTGTACTGATCTTGCATGTCAAAAATACTGAGTGATTTGACGCGCACTGAACCGAAAAAGTACCAAGTGATATCACATGTGGGTTCTTTGGGTGTATCGAACCGAAATTTTCGATCGATTTCTCAAAGACAATTCTCAGTGGCACGTAAATTGCACGTATACGGAGACGAGCTTTAATTATGCAACGCTATGCACACAATTTTGTGTTTTGAAGCTCTAAAGCATGGTGAAGCTCGAGGTGAGGTGGAGGGTGGGCCCAGGGGTCCTCAAGGCCTGGAGAGCTTCGATATACCAAAAGAGTGTGCATAGTGCTACTTACCCAGAGGTACGCTGGTAGTTTAATGTACACTTTTTACTTTTACAGTCAGCTTTTCCAGTTTTTTCATTAAAAAGTGTGGTTAAAATTGGTTGCTGAGTGATTACTGCCGATTTTTCGAATAATCTTCATAGATCATTTTTCAGTACATTTACAATGCTCGTGTGTATTAGAACAAAACACACGAAATATACGAATGTACGTGTGTATGGTGCTACTTGTCCACACACTTCCTGTAAATTAGACACATACGTAAGTAAAGTAAAAAGTGTGCGTTTAGAGTTGGATCTATTCCTGCTTTGCTTACGCATTCTGTCCGTCGATGCTTTTCTCCGTGTAAATATGTATGTCATGATAGAGGCTTTCCAACGGTATGACCACTGACGAGAACAACTCTCCTGGAGGGATCGTGTCATTTCTGCCGTTTGTCATGAAAAAGAATTTTGTAGTGCACGTACAGTAGTGATTGTACTGACTTACACCTGGCTGACCCACTTTGCTTTGAACTGGTACTCCCACAAGCTGTCAATGCCATGCTCCTTCAGCCGTGATTCGTTGTACTGAGGGTTAGCTGGGCAGAGGGTGATTTCGGGCATGAAGCCCAGCTCGGAGCTGAACATGTACTTGTCCGCCGTCCCAGTCTCAAAGAGGAAGTACTTGCGCACGGACTCGAAGACGAAGTACAATAAGATGGACGCGCACACAGCGAGGGCGAGCACGCGGCGACCCTGCCTGCGTGTCATGGCAGTGAAGCGATTCGTGGACTTATCGGTTTAACTGACTTACCTGCATGATGTTTTTCCGTCAATCATGTTGGCAGTGTCATCCTCAGGTCGCGTGGACTTTGAAGTCATGACTGCCCTAAATGCAGATGGCCACCCAACAACAGTGCTTTCCCACTAATGAGAAATGTAACCTGATCAAAGAGTGAGTACTGAGTAAAGACTAACGTCCATCTAACCGTTTACATATGTTCAAAAATGGGCGTCTTGTCCACGCAGGCGTATGAAGCCTTTAGTGGGTAACAGGTAGGACGTAAATAAATGCTTCAGCGGATAATGGAATAACACATATCAACAGCCAACGCAAATGTTGATATTGCTGGGCGTAAGGTCTTGTTGAACAGACGTCCCATCTGCTAAGACTATTAGACTGAAAAGTAAAGAAGGATTTGTCGGAAATTTTGGAAAACGCAGTTTTTTTCATTTTTGGAGAAAGACCAGCAAAAAAACAAAAGTCTCAGCTGATGTGATTGACCAACAGGTATCTGATCTCTCTTGTAACAGCTACCGTGCAGGGAGTAGAACTCACATCCAACGAACAGGTGGACCAGTGGAAATTGGCGCAGCACCCCAATGCTTCTTGCAAATGTCCCACCAAAAAGGAACCACCAAAATGCACTATTTCTTCGCTTTCTCTCTGGAGAATTGTACTCCACTTTTTCCATACCATTAATTTCTCATGTGATGTCTATGGCAGACATGAGAGACCTATTGGACATGAAATATCCGACATTCTTCCATCTATAGAACTGAAATATTAAATTGTCGGCCACAAGGAAATATCCATAAGGACGTTAAAACTTTTGACAGTATCTCTCGGGCGCGCTCTATGCACAGAATGAAGAGCCCAAATCTCTAAAGTAGTCAAAAATGTAACTAAGATTAAAAGGCTAGGAATAAAACACAGTCTGCCTGGGATATTTTACTGCAAAAATCACCTTCAGCAAAGCCAAAGAGCTCCTTGGCACTGTGCTGATGCGCAAGGCTCTTGGAATGCAACATCTTATCTCATCGCCACTGACGGCATCTTTTTGCCACCCCTTCAAATCTTTGCATGATGTTGCATTTTGGAAATTTTTATCTGCCTCTGGAAATTTTTATCAGCCTCTGGAAATTTTTAGCAACCTCTGGAAATTTTTAGCAACCTCTGGTTGGTAGTTTCAGAGCTAAGACCATTCAAACCTATGCGTAATTTAAAGCAATGGTAAAAGTAGACCCTGAAGCAATGTCCAACGATGTTTTAGAGTAACCCAGATTTGTCTACAAAAAGCCAAGTTTGGTAGCGTACCGAGGGTGAGGCTAACTCATAAGATAACAATGAAACAAACTCAGAGAAAGTCAGATCGAGAGTTATTATTGTCTTTTCGTATATTGTCATATGAGCTGAGCAGAGGTGAAGAGAGCTGTGCACAGAGAAGGAATGTAGGACAGAGTTGCAAGTTGATACCGTATGTGTTGTAGATATTTGGACTGAAGATACGATACATTACAGTTTAAGTTTAGATGAGCAATAACCCATTCCTCCACTGAATACGTAGGATTCATGTAAATATCTTATTTTCACCAATGATTATATTATTCAATTTTCAATTTCTCATGCAGGCACTTTTTCTTCATTCATTGAGCTTCTACCACGGGGCATGGAAGTCCCTCAGCCTATAACTTGAGGCATTTTCGTGCTTTTCCTGCTCTTCTCTCCGCTTAAAATCTCTGATTCTAAAGTTTTGGCCAGGAAGAAGATGGAGGCATAAGTTCACCTATCCTTCCGTCCATGTGTGAACTCATACTTGACTACCAAGTCCTCCAGCTTTTGTCTGACCAACAGCAAATTGCCTGCATGTCAGCTCACCCCCGTAATGTATTCCCAACCGATGGTAATCGGCGACTTCACAGTCTTGAGGACCACTGTAGTAACCACCCTCAAGTGCAAACCGAACAAGAAGACGCACACCTTAACAGTAACCTCGGCTCTTAGTCAAGAGTTAAGAGCTCAGATGGACGCAGCTACTTTGTCACGACTGGTGGAAACTGCAGCAATTTAAGCTTTGTTCCGTGTCACTAGCAAATGAGACTAGTGCGAACACGATACGCATTGTTCGAACGATCCACGGTGAATGAATGAGCTCAAATTTGTTAAGTGAAGGAGAAATGTTTGGAAGGACTGGAGGCGTTGTCGCCACTTACTTGTAATTAAGGTATGCACACCAAAAGCTGTTTTGTGTATTGGTTTTTCTTAGCCAAACTTTGAGCCACGCACATAAAGAGCCACATCATTAGTTGGGAAACTAGACGTCTAGAACCCCCTCCACCCCTTTTTTTTTTTTAGCAATCCTTTGGTCCGGAAATGGCCCCAGGAAGCGGCAGAGCACTGTTTGCGGTCTTGAGTTCGCAGTATCTTGCACTGGTGCCGGTCTCGAACCAGGTCCAGTACCGGCAATCCGTAATCGCCTGACAGCTGGCCTGGCATGCCTCCCAGGAGTCCTGCGAGTTGTAGAATCCACCCACGAGGATGTCGCTGTTGCCGTAAGCGATGTCCCTTTGCACGCAGTCATCCTGCCCTGAGGATGGCAGAGAAACGTAAAGTAAAGACAGCAGGACTGTACAATTTCAAGACCATCTGCATGTGAGAATCTCATTGTGATAACATCATTCGTAGCTTTCTAGGATTCGAGGCGAAAAGATGCATATGCGTATACAACGACAGCTAATTCATGCAAATATGCGGCAAATATGCAGCATTCAACGAATTTCCTTGTCCCCACAACTCCTTTCACTGTACAATTGAGCACGAGATCTCATCTACATTCACATGTGAACGTGCTTACAATTTCTTCAGTACTGTCTACTTTTAAGGCGAAAAGGTTTACTTTTTAGATGACATTCAGTTGTGCATTCCTGTACGCAACAGAAAAATGAGCACATATTCCTGGGGAAAGTCAATTTGCTCTTACGGTATGAATTTGTGTCACAAAAGTTAAGTACAATTGTCGGAGAGAAGAAAAGCAATTTCCACTTTGTTGGCTAAGAGACTCTAGTGATACTGAACACTGGAGAAAATCGTGGAAGAATCGTCCTATGCTCGGGAGGTCGCTCACAATGGTTGCTGAGCACTATACAAAAATTCCGATCGTATTTCATAATTTGTGCCTCCGTCGTACGTCAACAAGTTGCTCCAGTCAAACAGTTGACCTTTCTGCAGCCATTCGAAGTCACTTTCCGAGGACCCTCCTTCCCTACCTTTTTTGTGGCCCTCCTACCTGGGGATTTTTTTTATACAAATAGCAACAGTGACGAGGATCAGGAGAGCGCGCGCGAGGGCGACGGCGACGACGTACCCGATGCGAGGGCTGCGGAAAGAGCCAATGTGAGCAGAGCAAATTTCATTTCTCTTCTTCCGTCCCAACTGATCGTGCCCAAAAGCGCGGAAAAGATCGGGATTTCCCTCTCCTCTGCAGTCACACTTGCAACTATCGATCTTCATCGGAGACCCCAAGAAAGCCTCTGCCGAGATAATAACTGAGCTGCTGCTTGCTTGATAAGGATAAGAGGGATTACATGAATTTTTATGTCGGCTTCTTTTTCGCAACCTGACTACGTGTCATGCTGCAGTTAAGCCCTGCTGAGTACACTAGAGCTTGCATGTCATTACGCTTTCGTGTCGAAGCACACGTTGCTTTTCACTTCTTCGTACAACACGCCGGCCCACACGGACCGGCTGGTTCAGAGCCCCGAGGGAAACCCGGCTCATTTCTTGTCAGGACGTCGAATCAAAGCTCTGTTCAGCGTCGTTATTTGCTGCGCACAGTGCAACTGTCCCTGAGCAGCACGATTCGACGTCGCACTTGCGTCATCAACCCGGTGCTGTAAGAGAAGACAATGTACCATCAGCTTGAAGTACGGCAGGTTCAGATTCGCCCGCACGGCGTGCGCCGTGTGCAAGGGCTGCTTGGCGTCAGACTTGCTCCAGCACAGCGCTCGTACGTTTTTCCTTGGCTTTTATCTGCTGAAGGGCGGAGCCTTGGGAGCAGCGTACATAGCAACGTTAAACGCACGAGAGATCTCGTTGTCGAGTACTCGACAGTCTCGCTCCGGTCTGATGTCTCGAGTCACGCCTCGGCTCTGGAGGTTTCTTATTTACGTGCTGCAATAACACAAGTAGTAAAATTTGCCATGAAAGCTCATAGTCAGCACAGGGTTCTTGAGGAGATTTTAGAATCAGGGGGAATCATCAGGAGGACATACGAAGTGTGCAGACCATACTGGAGGTCAAGGGCAGACACTTGGTATAAATGAAGCCAAGATAACAAAGAAAAACTTTTGCTCAGACAGCTTCTCCATTGATGTCGTTACTGAGCCCGTGTAGATCAATATCGTTGGCCCGTAATTTTTGTAAATGCTGCTCACGCACCCTGCACTGTTTCTCTCTACTAACTGTTCACTTTACGATGAATTTGAGAGAGTTTCAACATTATGAACATGAATCTGTGCATGCAGAACAAATTCCCAGATATTTGATTTAAGCCGTGGGTTCCCCGATCCGCTCACAGAAGTGTTACACTCTTTTTTGGATCACCCCGTAGGTCCTCATCTAGTACATGAAATAGAAAAGTCTACTTTTTTCCCCTCGATTTCGCTAGAAAAAGAAAACCTAGCTCCTCGTGAAACGCTAGTACGCATCTTCATCGTCAGAGAGTCACCAGGAGAGAGATGACAGGAAAACAATCATCTTACTGTACGAAGCATCTCAAACTGCAAGACTTCTCTGTCTGCTCACAAGACTGCGCACGCACTGAAATGCTCAAGTCTGTGTGTTTAGCTTAGCATACCCCAGGATCAGCCAACGCGCTCATGTGGTTAGCATGTTATAAGTCAGAAGTTGCGCCCCAGTTCTGGACCAGATCTGAACAAGTTTGTCTCGTTTGGAAAACTCAGTGCCGCATATGTAGTGAAGATGACACGCAAAGATGGCCGGCGCACTTGTAGTGCACAGCACAACGAGAGGAGTCAAAGACCTGGGTTAGAAGCTCAAAAGTTGAATTGTCAGTGACGAATCCAACTTTCCAGACGCAGTCTTTCCGAAAGGGGGGAGCCAGAGGAAGGTACGTGAAAAAGTGATATTGATATTACTTTTGCAGACATTGGCGTAAATCCCTGGACAATAATGTCGAGTAAAATGTTACTTTGAAGTATATTCAAATGGATACTGGGTTTCACTGAATGAAAGATATTGACTGCTGTACCATAATCCTACTAATTTGGGAATTACAAAATTGAATAAGATAACAGACATTATTGACACTGTTACAGCTGGTCAATGGTGCATTCACTTCATTGAATGTCGAATTGAAATTATGCACTGCCTTAAAGGTAACATGACTGCAGTATTAGCAGCGAGACTAACAAATCTCGGCAGCTTCAGTGTCACTCAGAGCAACTGCATCATGTCCCAAGGCTCCTTCCGCTGCGACATCCTAGCTTTTTTTCGGATGACAACATAACACAATTACACACGTGCACTACGACACATGCGAGGGCACGAAAATCACAGCGTTTTTTCTCCCATATTTACTTTGTTAAGTACCCCCTGGTGCAAGCTAGGTCAGTCCACCTGGAAGAGGAGACGAGAAGGACTAGGGAAACCCTACATGGCACTTGTGCAAGATTCGCTTAAAGGGTGTAACAGCAAAAACGTCAGTGAGTCTCTCAGTCTCTGGCCACCTCGGTGATGGAGTCTCTTAAACTCGGCCCGAGAGTCAAAGCGTCCAAGGAAGAAAATGACTCGAACAATTTGACTCTCGGGCCGAGTTTAAGAGACTCCATTACCAAGGTGTGGCCAGAGATTGGGAGACTCACTGACGTTTTTGCTGTTACACCCTTTATTAAGACAGTACAGCAGTCCCTGTGTTGCCCAACACGCGATCAGCATTTTTAGCAATAAAGAAATTTTTTTAAAAAGTAGTAATAAAGCACAAAACTTTTAGTCGTACTGCACTGTAGCCTAGTAACAAGTCTGAAAATAGCACCACTTTCAGCACGAAAAAGAAAAACCCCGAATAGTGCCAAGATCAGTTAAGTTTGGTACCCCGGATTGAATAAAAGCCTTCTTTTTTAAAGGTAGCTGGAGTACCGGGCAATTATGCCCTCCCGGGTCCGCAATTAGTGGCCTGTGCAACACAAAGTAGCTTCTTCCGATTGGAGTAATGAATGATTCAGTAACCCAAGTCAAAAAATGTCCCACCACAGCGCTTTTAGTACATACAGAAAATTACTGACAAGTGCAATCTGATGCACTTTGCTGGTTGCCGCAGTTATGTACGCATAAAGATGTACGGTGTAGAGTAAATGATGAAGTTATTATTAAACAACGAATGCCTCTGTTGCCGGCCATCTTCGCCGTGCCTGACTTCCGAGGCAGTTGCACTACAGTCCCACATGGATCCATTGCAATCTTATCCGAAGCCCGTCCTGGCCATACCAATGTCAGTGCACTTCTTGCTGTGCACTTGCTTGCTTCAGGCTGTTGACTTCTCGAGGTCAAAAATTTAGGCCGTGTCATAGATGGGTTTCCTCCCACCTTAAAGGCCAAGAAATTTCAGGTGCTCTGTCTCCACGCCACCAAGTTCGTCTACAAGAGGGTCTGTAACCTCTGAGTACTTGTGAGTGCCTCTGAGTGACCCCACGACTTCCTCGATTTTAACCGTAGTTGCAAATTTTGTTGCGTTCATGAAAATATTGAACCTGCTCAATCGAATGAGCCCACTCATACATTTGCAGGGCTTACTCATCCTATGCAATCAAATTGGGGGGAAGTCAATTGGTCCGCTCAGTATTGATCACTGAAGCTGTTCTGATCTTCTGACGGCGTCATTGTTATTGACTGACGATGCCTCTGTCGTGTTGGGCGCTCCCTTTTTGTGAGTGGGACTCTGGTTCCTGGTTGACCAAGGAAGTGCTCCGATCTCCAACTGTGTCATTCTGAAGCAACAGTGATCAATTTTCCAGGGATTTGCACGCATGGGTAACGATTCATAACCAAGTGGTAACGACGAGCGTAGTAGGGTAGGATTTACAGTCCGCTCTTCTCTCTCTCCCCCCTCCCCCAAGAGAGTGAGAGCAACGTGATTTGATGATCTCTCGGCTTCAGTGCGTGTTCGGCTATGCTCGAGTTCGGCGTGGCGATCTGCGCGCTGTCTGTGGTTGGCGTAGCCACGAACCTGACGGCGCTGGTCTTGCTCAGCCGGCCCCGGCGCCACCGGTCCACCTTCCACAGACTTCTCAGGCTGCTCTCCTGTCTGGACCTGGTGGTGGTGGTCGTCTGCTGCCTCACCTACGGACTACCCAACGTGTCGACAGAATACGAGAAGAGAGTGTTCGTCTGGCTCAGCCCGGGCCTCGTCCCGGCTATCCACATCGCTGTCACCGCCTCGGTCTATTGCACAGTGCTCATCAGTCTCGAGAGGTAAGGAAAGTGCCCGGGCAAATCAGTGGGCCAACTTGGAGTGCAACTGCTAATGTTAGGGGAAAGAGGCTGACGTCCGCCATTGATGAATAACTGTGGCCATCGACAAGAGGTCATGCATTGCATGCATCACCTTTCGGCAAAAGAACTTTCCGACAATATTTTTCGGCGCAATTCATCAAACCAGTAGTTCTGAACCTTCAGTCACGTTACTTTCTGTTGAGGTCGGTACGTGGGGAAGGCCAGAAAAGTTAGAACGAAGGAAACGTATTGCGCCGAATTATCACATAATATTGCCAGTATTACACTCTACTGCGCAACACAGTACGTCTCAAATCAGAAAGCACAGTGAAGTGCGCTTATCTATCACGAAGCGGCTCCCCTGAGACGGCTGAGCCGATTGGGAGGAAACTTGGCGTAGCCGCCCACTATCTAGAGGAGAAGAGGCTGGAACCCCGGGTTGTTTAGTTAAATTAGCTGTGCCTAGAAGCTTCGACGGGTTGGTTTCTCTTCCTCCCGGAGGAACGCGCCCGTTGGTTGGCCCGGAGGACAGACTCATAGACAACCAACAATGAGTGCATACTTTGATGCGCTTTCAAAAATGAAGAGACTCGGTGTTGATTGATCCCTTTCCTAAGTGTTGTGTGCACACAGCAACTGCGCACACAGCAACTGCGCGGTGCACCTGTGACTCAGGAGGGCAGGCATGAAATGCGATCCTGATTTTTTGGGCAGTACTAAGCAGATCAAAAAATGAAAATTTTGGAAGTGGATTAAGTGCATCTTAGGCTTGTCACCTAATGCCAAGTGGTGAAGATGTAGTCAAATGGCCTTCCAAAAAAACCCTTTTTTTGACCCCCCTCCATGGCAGGTTTACTACATAAGTTCAGTACATGACAAGGTGCTCAGATATTGTCAGCCCTGTAACAAGCTGTAAACACTTTATTTTTCATTTCATTTGACTACAGTGCATCATTTTAGCATCTAGAAAGTAACTAAGCAGGTCCACATCAAATTTGTGATGTTGACCTAACATCCTTATGTACTGTGTCTAAAAATTTTGAAGGCAGAGGGGGCGGACCCAAAAAGTCATTATATTTTCATTCCACTTAACTAGAAGGACTTCAAGTGGATTCTTGCAGCAAATCTAGAACACCACAAGCGATAAAAAAATGACCCAGCCCCGTACTTAGCGGCCATTTTGAATATTTATATAATAGCGGTTTTTGGGGGGATTTTGCAGGAATAGGTAATCACTCTAATGCTTGACCATGGCTGACCTGCTGGTCATGGTTCAAGTCATATCTTCTCCGCTTATGGTCTGAAGATGGATCATCAAGGACAATACAGAGCAGCTGATCGTGCTCAGGTGCTCTATATTGTCCTTGATCATCCATCTTTCAAATTTTGCAGTCATGAGATGTAAAACAAATTGCTGCTTGGGCTCAGACGATCGGTGATCCTTACTTGTCATAGCAACGTTGCAGACTTAGTTCATCCTTCTTACTGCAAAGGTGGAAAGATCCAATGGGTAAAACAGAGTGATTCCCCATGTTCTGTGGATCGCAGATTTGGTGTGGTTGGACTCGAGAAGGTCTACTGTAGGGTTCAAGACGTTGGATGCTGATTCCCATAACCATCAGCTCCTTTGGATGGTCCTTGAAAAAGGATGTCACCTTTGATACGAGCCCAATTGGCGGTTTTTCTGGCATCACAACAGGACTCCAAAATTTAACGAAGTAGCGCTGTGTGCAACTATTGTGACCCACCCTGTAGTGTGAAAATTTAAGTTGCATTTTGAGCACTCCTTGTTGGCGTTCTATTTGGTGGATTTTCTCCTATTCGCCTCCACTACTACAGACACTCTTAATCAGACTTGTTGAGTGATGCGGGGCGCTGTTCTTCCTCATGCCTCTACCTGCGCAGACTTTCCATATCTGCTACATGAGTACGAAGAACAATTTTGGCCCAAATCCTTAAGTTTCTCATATGCGCTGGCACAGACAAAGACCTACGCACGGCACTTGTAAACTGAGAATCTGCTATTTACAATACAAGTGGAAAGAATATACCAGGTGTACTCACGATGCTTCCACGTGTAATGTGACTGCTGTCCTATTAGGTACATCCGCATCTGTTACCTGTGCCAACTACGACAGAGCCCATGCGCCATCACTGAGGACAACGTGAGGTACTACATGTTGGCCATCATAGCCGCACCTGCCTTATTCTACCTTCCAAAGTTCTTCGAGTTCAACTGGGACTACGCCGTCTACACATACAACGTCACTCTCGACTGTTCTTCCATCGCGTTGGATGCCTACGAAAGGTTCAGCACCAACGTCAGTAGCGCCATGCTACTCGGCAACAACACTACTCTAATCAACAGCTCGCACGATCAAAGTGGGGTCCTTCTGACTCCACAGGAGGTGCAAGATTTGAACGACTGCCTCATGACGTTTAAGAAGATCAACGGCACAACCATTCAATTTCAGCTTATTGTCTCCCGCTCCCGCAAGTACTTGGAAATCATGCCCACGGCCCTGAGGAGTTCTCCTCTCTATTACAGACTCTATATGGTGCTGTTGAACTCCTTGTTCATGACGCTGATCCCCCTAGCGTTGCTACTTTTCTTGAACATATCGACGGTGCTCTCGCTGAAAAAGATGGCTAAGGAAGAAGCAGCGCTCTGGACAGATTCCTCCCTGGCCTTGGTCAGGGTCAGTAAAGGTGAATCGGTCAGTAACAACAATCACGTTCGCAGAGACACCGTAGCCACAGTGGAAGGAGCTTTGGAGGAGGAAGATGGAGAAGAGGAAGAGGTGAAACCACTAAAGAAAACCCCTGAAGTGCAAAGGACTACTAAGGTTTTATCCAACGAGGTGACCGCAAGACATGACAATCGTCCACGCAGTTTTTCTGACAGTCTGCATCATCTCCGCCGCGCGACATCTCCAAATGTACTGGGCGCAAGGAAAATATCGTCAGATGAAGTCAATACTCGACGAGGACAATTTGCTAAGAGCACCAGCCACCATCATCTCTTCAGACCTCTCGTCCACGGTCAGCAGTCACATCGCAGCCGCGCTTTCTCGTCCTCCAACAGCTTGGTCATGGACGGGTGCGCCAGCCGTGGGGTCGCGATCGATGGGGCTTCGTTCGTCTCCACCGGCCGGAGAGGCATGCACGATCAGGAGAAGAGATTGGCCCGCATATCCATCCTCATCGTGTGGCTCTTTTTGGCGTGCCACTCGTGGAAAGCGGTGCCGACCGCCTACGAGTGGGCGCACAGCGAGAACGGACTGAACGTGGATTCCTGGCCGGATTGGCTCGAGGTCATCGAGCACCTCTCGCACACACTCATCGTGTTCAACTCTACGACGAATTTCCTCATCTATGCGTGGAGCTGAATCTCACTTCCTATGTGATCTAGCTATGTCAAGTGCCCTTCTCCAAAAAAAAGGAGCGTTATCTACGTGTACACAGATACGCGAGGTAAAGTGAGGGGGTGCCATTCTATCACACAACTCAAACGGGGGTTAAGACCAAAAATAAAAATTCAGTGTGAAGCTCCCTAATGTACAGGTGTACCTTCTATAACGAACACAAATTCCTCTGAAAAAACGTTCGTAATTGGAAAATCTGCTACTCAAAGTAATGGCGTTTAGTCAACTGAAGGATCTTGTTTTGCACAAGTGCAAGTAAGCATCAAATAAGTAAGCCCCAAATAACAAAGCAGTGGATACTTGAGTAGATATTATTTTGTGAATTTTTTGGACCCAAATAGACACATGAAAACACAAAAGCGACCTCTGTTTTGAATTCCTGAGCGTACTCATCTTTGTAAGTTTTGTTTCCCCAGTCCATTGCCAGGTGAAAAATATCTGAAAAGAAGAGCAGAAATTATGCAATCTTTCGTTCATTACACAAGGAATTGTTCATTGTAGAAGGAAATAGTATTAAATAACAAAAACTTGTACAATTGCTCGTCATAGGAGGAAAACCTGAAGGTGGCTTGCTGATAATGAAATAGTATTGTGTTAAACGTACAGTGAAACCCGACTTTGGGTAACAGGCCAAATTGCTCACTGGGTCAAAATTCTCAAGTCCTGATTTTCTCTGCAAATGTAGCAGTGTAGTTATTAATGCATCACTCAACGTCGCCAAAAAGGTCCAAAAATTGAGACTGCAGCTGATTTTCTTTACAAATCATGTCAGACTCAAAATACGAGAACGATGTCGAATGAGAAAAAAACTGTTTGTACTGTTGAGTAATTCTGCTGAAAAATGTCCTTGAACAAATGTCATGCTTCGGAAGTTCATTGGACGTATCTGTAAGTAGTAAAGTCGGTTAATAGATCAAGCCGGTCAAAGCGTCAATTTCCTCTGGTCTCGTGAGTGACGCATTATCCGGCTTTCACTGTACATGAATACTCTATAACCATATATGACCCAGTTGATGACAAGCCTAAAGTGATGCCAACAACGTTGAGTAAGGAAGGAGTAGTCTGACCACCAGCAGCCCGCAGCAATGCACTATATTGTAACTATATAGCTATGAACCATAGCTACTTTCACAATGCCTAACACACTCCGCTTTTAAGGTCAGATTCGGTCAGGGGCACTGTCTGATGTCAAAAGCGGAGTGACTTCTTATCCGATGTAATCCTGATAGAAACTGATTGACCTTGGCAATGACGGAAACTGACGCCATGACCGAAGTGACGTCTCAACCAGGTGACGTCATATCGGGGCTCTACCGCTGTACGTAACCGACAAATAAGTGTGTTCTTGATGATCGATCATCCTGGAAATGCATCAGAGCAGTTATTGTGTGTACGATGACTTTCTGTTCCATGTCAGTAGCTTCTACTAGATGTCTTCCTCGGCGCCAAGTCTGTCTTTTGACTTTCGGAGGCCGAAGGGTGGGTAACGGTGCCGTGGACAGGTCAAGTTTTCAGATCAGTCACCAATCCATATTCTATCGTTCCCTGGAGTCGCTGCACCTGGCTGATGCTTCAGTTACCTTTTGTACTTAAGTAAAGTCAAGGCTGCTTCCAAGGTCGCTGAGGCACAAGCTCACGTCAAGGTCTCACGTATCATATTATCATTATGCTCGCCGTTTAGCACACGTACGTACGCGCGTCTGAGGTACATGAACGTCAGCGCAAATGCTTACTTTGCTCGTGGTTACTTTTGAATAATGTGGAGGTACCTGGGGGGAACAGCTGAAGGTGTTATCTTGCCACTTTCGTCTCCTCTTTGATGCATTTTTTGTTGCTGGTCTTATCATGTCTCGCATGGCCAAGATCCCTTGTGGACCCTCGACGGCTGTGTTGACTTGTGATTCCAGCCTTTGCTCCTATTTCGGCGCCCTGAAACAGCCTGTACGGAAGTCTTGCACCCGTTGCAGAAGGCCAATGGACATGGCTACCAAGGTAGGTACGTCTTGTTAGTCAGTTTCCAGTTGAAGTTTGGATCTCTCCTTCACGTAGCATCAAATTTTGATGCCTCTCCTTCACTTGAAGATCTTAAATGCTTCCCCTAGGGGAACTAAAAACACTAACTAAAAAAGACTAAGTCGCATTTTTTCATTACCCTTTATTTGCGTCACCTGAAAAAAGGGTCAACGTATCTCACGCATAAGTGCATGTACGGATATTAATACGAATAGGAAAAATTCAGAGGCTGCTCCTGTGGCCAATTTGGCCAACTTTAGTCAATCCTCGACAGATCAGACTTTAATCATAGCTGCTTCTGTGGTTCAAACTTCATCAAAGACCTAACTTTTAGGAGTACGTACCTTGGGTAGTCATATCCTTTAATGTAACGCAAAAGGGACCAAAATTGAGACTCCACTGTACATCAACTGTTATGCATTAAAACGGACGCGTAGAATCTTTTTCTCCCTGCATGTGTGTGTTCGGGGGAATACCAAAATGAGAGGTCAAAAGAACTAGGAAAAAAGGGCTAGTACAAAAGTACTAGTACAAGCAGTGCTGTATTAACTTCTTTTTTGTCCTTTTCCCCGTACATAGAACGTCCCATTGAAGGTAGAGCGTTCTGACTCAATGTGCTGCTCTCCGTCACGATCAAGGCGCGCGTTGGCAAGCAAAAGCTGTTACTGCCGTGGTCACGAAGCATAAAGACAGTGTGAGGAGAAGATTGCGATACCCTCACCCCTGACGAAACCACATGGATGAGTGTGGTGTCACCTACTGACAAACGATTACAGCTAGTGACACTTCCTGACTGTCGAACGTTCTGTACTTGGGTATATTGCGTGTCACCCTGTGCACGTCACTCCTAGTAATGAAGATGAGTGGAGAACCAGACTTCCAACAAGCACCGTGAATAGTCTTCGACAACACTGACGTATGTACAGAACGTTATGTTTGCTCATGTACAGGGAATTTCATAAGTGGCGCATTGTCCGATGCACGCAGAAATCAAGGCTTTGAGGGCATTAAAGTCATTATTCTTTTGAAAGGAGCCGTGCGAGAGTGATTACAGTTATTACCATCGTAAAAAGTATAACAGGGTTCCCCATCTACTTACTAAATCTATTAATCTACGTTCTAAATCTATTAATCTACGTTCTAAATCTATTAATCTACATTCTAAATCTATTAATCTACGTTCTAAATCTATTAATCTACGTTCTAAATCTATTAATCTACGTTCTAAATCTATTGATCTACTTACTTAATCTATCAATCTACGTTCTAAATCTATCAATCTACTTTCTAAATACTGACTTTAAAATTTTCATGCAGGTGCTTCGTTGTTTGGTTCCATGGAGTTTCCTTTTTCATTGTCTTCTACTTGTCAAAAAGTCACAGAAGCCCCAAAATGCTCCGATTGTTTGTCATCAAACCTCCTAAATAAAGGGTGACCGAGCAAATTTCATGATGAAAAGATATCTTCACAGGAACAGCATAATTTATTGAAAACGCATCAGATATCAGGTCATTGACATGTCAGTCATAATCTTCTCTTGTGATCTGTCTGCCATCTGCATCTTTACAGCCTGCAGCCTCTTGGGGAGGGACATGATCAGTTGCTTGCAGAGCACCTTGTCTGCATTGATCTCCTGCCACTTCTGCTGTATTACACTCATCAAATGGGCCTTGTTCCGTATCCCTACCTCCTTCACCCTCAGGATTGACCTTCAGAATTGACCACACCTGCTCTATTGGCCACAAGATACTTTTTCCGATCAGAGTTCATGTTGGAGAGCAAAGTCAAACATGAACGCACCTATCAAGTAAATGTGTACCAACATCTGTATCTGTAGAAAAGGCTGACCAAGTTTATTCCCAACAGGTTGATGCATACAGTGGTGGATGAGGATGGCAGGTATGATGAATTATGACTGATATGTCATTTACCATGCCATTATCTGCTTTATTGTCAATGAATTATGCTGTTCCCGTGAAAATATCATTTCATCCTGAAATTTGCTCGGTCACCCTTTAAGCCAAAAGCCACAATGAGCTACTTATGAATACCCCTGTGCGTACATTCTAGAATGGCTCTCCCAACAGAATTTCCAGATGTCTCAGAGTGGTAGCTTTCCCAAGGCCAAGAACGGACGTCCTTTCCAATTTTTTGTCTTCATAGTAGTGTGATTCATTTAGACTGGAAAGTGCAGCTTGTGTCTTATCAGATTTCTGATGTCTCATTTTGCTATACACGAGTCCAGTGCTTAGCGAACGCTACAGACGATACCAACACTATGCAGATGCTCTTTTCTCAGAAGATCTCCACCAGCACCAAAAGCTTCCACTGACAGATCTATCTACTGAAAGATGAAATTAGGTCGGAAGAGACGCAACTGCCGCAGATTGTTCGTACGTCGGAATTTCCCAAAGACTGTATACATTTATACGTATTCACGAGCATTGTCAGTGTACGCATACTTTCATTGACCCCTGGCTGAGGGAGGTCATAGGTTTTTCTCTTGCACCTTTTCATATTCATTGAAGCTGTAATTTGACCGCAGAAGAGTTTCTCACGGACGACGCCAGAAATAAAACTTACTGGAGCCTTCTTGCCTACTAAGTGTCAATCGCTAGAATTGTACCAAAATAGACTATGAATGGGAATCTTACACATACAGTGGACTCCCGTTGACAGAGCAGCTTCAGGGGGTCGAAAATTTTCCCTCAAAAGAGCGGAGGACTCTTATAAGCACTAATATGGATAAAACCCCTTCTGTATTCTTGGCAATATGGGAACCATTTTTGGAAGAAATTTCTCCATGTTTGAGTGTTTCCTGCAGCCATTTAAAAACATGACTTCGCACTGGAACTGTTTCAGCTCTCAAAGTCAAAGTTACGGGCTTGCGAGCCTTTCTGAACGACCAGGGTCGCACTGTGAACATTGATCTAGGCCGTCTTTTAATATTCGCAACTTGTGCACGAGAACTGAATTGGCTTATCAAGCGGAAGATTTTATGTAGAAAAAGTCCGTTCTAGCAAATTCTGATCTATAAACAGATTTCTTTATTAACCGATAGTTTATAAGGTGAGTGCACTGCACTTTGCATTAGTGTACGACCGAAACAAGATCTTTCTCATTTCGGCCGAAACGGTATTTCGGCCATACCGAAATGGCCGAAAAGGGACATTCGGCCGACATAGGACTGCATCAGCTGAAATAGGACTATATCAGTTGAATTGGACTGTATTGGCTGAACGAGACTGATTTAACAGATAACTAATCCACTGCTGATTCACAGACGTTTCACCCCTTAACAAATTGACCCCCACACACAGATTGACCCCTTTTGCGATTTACACATGTTTCACCCCTGGCAGGTTGACCCTTACACAATTTGACTCCCATATAAGTTGACCCCAAAGACAAACTGGACCCCTGACAGATTGACTCCTGAGTGAGAAATTCTTATATTCCTTTTTATTCTGCAAATTCTATTAATTGTTTTATATATTATAAATGCTTCAGAATGTGACTGTAAAAGAAGACACATTTGACACAAAATCTTTGACTACATTGTAGTCAAAGTCACTGAATTCTCAGAGCAACTTCAAAGTGGTTGCCATTTCTGTTGCCAAGGTAGACATTGACATAGGCACCATCCCCATAAGGCAACCATCTGTGGCCTTGCCTGCCATACCATGCCCATATAACCACATTGAGCACACAGGCAACAGCTAAGACTTCATCAGTTGTGGCCCATGTGCTTGCTCTGGACAGCTTGGTCCTGGCCAAGTACTCAGCCCCTCTCTCTTGCTTCCCACTCTGGGGGTTGAGAAGTTGTCACATCCTGCAATGTCATTACAGATGGCTGCACACAACTCCTCACTGCCTGTGACTATGTATGGCAGGGCTCGAAAAAAGCATGCCCCCATTACCCTCAATGGCTTTTGTTTTCTCGGGGGGGCTCACTGTGCTTCAAGGTCATCCACTTCCTCCCTCGTAGTCCACATGCCTGTAGAAATGGAAGACCCATGGCTTTGCATGTCTTCTTCTGCATGGCAGAGGATGGGGGACAGAAGGGGAATTCTGCAGTATCAGAGATCATGGCAGTCAATGTAGACTTCATCCTGCACGGGGGGTCAACTTGTCTGGGGGTGAAACATATGCAAGGAGACAAGGAGTCAATCTGTGTAGGATTCAACCAATCTGGGGGTAAAATGTACATCAGGACTCAATCTGTGTAGGTGTCAATTTCTTTGGTGGTCAAACGTATAGGGGCAAAATGTCAGTACACGCCACTGCTAAATGAAGAATTGGTCTATTTCTACATAACTCACATGCTGACACTTTACATGACATATCTTCTCTAGTTTACTGAGTTTTCTTTAGTTTCTTGTCTTCTGTCGAATTTAAAACGATGTTTTGGCTGATGAAGGGTGTTTGTTTCTGCCGATACAAGGTGTTTCGGCCAAGGTACCGATACAGGAAAACTTGTTTCGACCGAAACAGAAATGTTTCGGCTTTTGGTCGTACACTACTTTGCATTCATGTATTTGTATTTCATATGTCATCCGACCATGCGCGAATAAACCGCCACCTGATTTTCCATTTAAATTGCTTCTATTTTGGGATTATATTTTCAACTGAATCCCGCATTCGGTTAAAGATATTATTCTTGGAGAGACAGTGTGAACCTAATGGTGACTTTGATGCAACGTAACCTCAGGTCAACCCGAAAAATATATATGGTCTTGACCAGACACAACTGAATAAGTGAGAGATGAACGCTGCATCAATTTTGTGTCACAGTCTCACAACGGCTCTTCCTAGCGCTGGCATAGGGGACACCTGACACCAACTCCTTCACCTGCCCAAAGTTGGCATTGAGGTCGGGTTAGCTCTTTTGGGGGACCTTTATCCGTCGGAAAGAAAATCTGGTGTCTCCAAAGAGGTGAATAATTCGAGGGTTGAAAAAAGTGAGACTCAAGAAATTGAAGATAGACGAAACTTTTCTATCCAACAGGGTTTTTTTCACCTTTTTATATGCAAGAACATTGCTTCTGAACAGCATTTAATCAACTAACAGTCGATCATCTGAAAAGAACACTTCTTAAAGAAATCCTTCTCCTTGGCATTAATTTCGGTTCTCTCAAAGATTTTAAACAGGCATCCTCGGTCTTGGACGTGGCTGAATTGGCGTCATTCATGCACGTCACTGATGCCCTGACACGAACCAACTCGGGTAGCTCCACCGTATCTCTTGTTCTGTTTACTTCGCTGTTGCTCATCAGTCTTTAACGTGATCAAAAGGGCATTACATATTTGTTAGGCAGCAATATTAAGACGAATCCGAGATCCTTGACTAAACTAAAGTTTCCAAGAAGCAAAGTTCGCTTTAAATAGCAGAAAACCTGCTTCAACGAAGGTCTAGGGGAGGTATTATCAGGGCATGCTTGATTTTGGGAAACTAGTTTCCGAAGTGCTTCTTCATCGCATCTCAAATATAGCTGTCTTTGAAGCAAACTAACCCGTGGAACGCCGGCTTCTATCAGCCAATGCGCTATCAAGGGACAGAGGTTTACAGACGTGCAATGGGAGTAGCTGAGAAGTGGACAAAAGCCTCCAAACAACCCACCCAATGGCGACGAAGAAAAATTAGAGAAACCCCACACAGTAGGAGATTTGTGATGCATCACAGACCCTAGAAAGAACTTTCCTATCACAAATGATGCACGGCGAGGCAGAAGCAAGTGGTTAAACGTTTGGCAGCTCTGAATTTTTGATGACATGGAGCAGCTCAACTACTTTGGGCATGGACCTTAACAATAGGACCAGGTTTTTCAGCAGTCTGAACAGCTTCATGAATTGGAAGCTGCAGATGGCGCAACCTCAGGTGATCCATTGACACAGCCCAAAAAAGCTGAGAGGAAAGAACAGAAAAGAATGAACACAGCGCTAGAGCATCCATGCGTCAAGAGTTTCTACCCCCACCCCAGAAAGTTTTGTTCAATTTCGGCCAAAAAACACCCGAAGAAGAAAAAAAAATCACGTTCTCCGGCGTCGAGTCCTCTGCGGCTCTGCGCATTTTGAGCGCTCTAGCATCAAAATGGGCTGTCAACAAGTCAACACACTTACTCAGTCTGTTGTCTCAGAGTCTCAATGACCGATCTCTGGTGCAGATTGCACATCAGAAGCTGCCACTGTAGCATGAGCACCCCGTTTCCCCCTCAATGAAATAACTTAGGCCAAGGACTGTACTTGGCGTCAGCGGGGAAGACAAGTACTTGTGCACGGTCTTCTTCCGCACTACCACTTGCTGATCTTCTCGTCATTACATTTCTCTTGAGTCATGCCAACTTGCATTCGAAGTCTCTCTCTTCACCCAACTGTTCTCCTGTCTGCTGTACTCTCCGAATGAGGTTCCCTTCTCCTTCCAGTTTGCGTCATCTTTTACCACACCATAATAGGCCGTTTTTGACAGAAGAGAATCCTTGGAAGACATTGATCACGGAGAGCCGTCCCAAGGGAGTATCGCACTTAGATATCAGCCCTTCCTCCACCTTTCCCACATGAACGACAGCAGAGTTGCAGAAGCCTTTGCAGCACAACTGCGCCTCTTTTGAACAAATGCCTCTCCAGCCAAAGGCACTTAAGTGCCGGGTTAGTTTGATTAAAAGATGCCGGAGATAGCAAAAGCCTTCCTCATGTGTCGTACGCCATTGTGGACTCCGGCAGGCGCACATGAAGTGGCTGACGCATGCGCAGGAAAACTCTCGCTCATCAATGAAGATCAGTGTGTACATCACTCAGGTCCTAAGAGAGAAACTGGCACTGACCACGTATGAATGCAATGGTGGACATTGAGCAATGCGTAGGAAAAAGGAGATATGATCAGAAAAAATGATCCTACCTCATGTCATCATCATGATAGTTCAAAATGTGATCGTGTCCGGTGAAAAATTCGCAAAATAAACCAATGTCCAGGAAGATCGCGACGGCTTCCGTATCTGCTATAATGTCCTGTACTATTGAAATACCATAAATGTTTGGTGTGTGTGAGTGCATGAGCTCGCCAGAACCTAATTTTCCAAGTCGTACACTGTATATTCTTTTCTTCTCGTATGCCCTTCTAAGCTACCAGGTGGTGTTTTGTCGTCTCCCTGCCCCCCCTCTTCCCTGGGAGTTTGGTCGGCCTCCTCAAATTGAAGAGGTTATGTGACGACTCGTCTCAACGTGGCGTCCACGGCTCGCTCGTGGTGCGCGGAGTGCGTCCAGTCCAGTACAGCGCCTGTGCCTTGCACTTTCCAATCTCCGGCAAGGCTTTCCCACCGTCATTGGGGCGAAAGTAGTCCCGCAAAATCGATTTTGTCATCAGCTGAAACAACACCAAAGAGAAGATGCAGACTTAAGGACCTCAACATGTGCTCAGAGCTGCTGAGTAACGGCCTCTGGAGCGCCTCTGACCGCGGGGACGTCGCTCGTGTGCGCGAACTCCTCGCAGAGGGCAAGGACGTCAACGCCAGAAACTGCCTGGGCTGCACGCCACTCCTCTACGCCTGCGGGAGTGGGCACACAGACACTGTATGCGAAATAAACGTACTCCTTAAGTCAAAAAGTGTCCAATGACCTCCTTTACAATTCTTGTCCACCTCAGCTTTCTTGTCATGACTCTTTCTAGTTTCCTCCTGCCTCCGTCACTCATTGCGTCCTCTCTCCTGTTGACCTTTTTCCTCTTCCACCACTTGCATACGTATTTTCTCGTCGGACTCTTTTTGACTCACACTGTAAATAGATCATGCAAATGTGCACTTGAAAGAACTCCTTAGACGCTTCGCACACATTATGGTCATGGACTGCGCAAGTGATTGTTTCTCTGACCAGACTGACTGGAAAGTGGATTACGATCTGTCCCTTCATGATATATTAGTTTTCTTCGGAGGCAACATAAACACAAATTGTGCTCTCAGATTTATGTGAGCTGACGCAACTTGGCTTGTACGACCTCGCATATCCACATATGCAAGCGTGAACGTGGCCATATGCATAAGGTGGTTAACGACAGTAACTTATTTGGGCATCCAGCATCAAATGTTAAGTTGCTGGCCTTGCCAAAGGGTGCTTATTCACAAGGAACTTCAACAGGGGCTGAGAGCACTCGCATGAGTTGCTAGACGAACTATTTTGTGCGTGTCCATGAGCAAAGTGTAGATTGTCCCAGAACGCTACTCGACAGGTTCGCCTGCTGTTAAGCCATCCCGACGTGGACGTGAACCGTCGGAACAACGACCGCCTGACGAGCTTCATGTTGGCTATGCAGGGCGGCAGCGCCCTCATCCTCGGTGGAGGCTCCGAACCACCAGCCTGGCACGGGTGGACAGCCGATCAAAGCAACGCGCAAGAGAAGATGAAGAGACTCATGGACTTGCCGGCCACAAACGATCTCGAGTGGGCCAGGCACGACAGGTTTGAGCTTAGATGGTGCAAAATTGTTACCAAGTTTGCAGCAATTTTATGCTCAGGTGGACTGCTCTGATGGAGGCTTGCAACTTCGGCCACCGCAGTGTTGTGGAGCTGCTGCTGGAGGCGCCGGGCCTCGATTTGGAGGCCGTCAACCTAAGAGGTCAGACTGCCGACCAGGTGGCCTCTAGCAGAGGCCATGAGGGACTTGCCGATCTCATTAAACAAGCCAGACAAGACGCTGAAAATCCAGAGGAACTGCCAAGGATCAGGGAGCTAGAGAAGGAGGTAAAGAGAGGACGATAGGATCTTATTCACTTAAGTGACACTGCGTGTACGTGCGTTGTTATACGTGACGTACACTTTTTACCCTACCATGCGTGTTTTATTACCTGGAAGAGTGTCGGCAAGTAACACGAAACACACGAAATTTCGTAAATTTCGTCATGCAGGCTTCAAATGATCACTGTGACGGTAACAAATTACCGGTGCAAAATTGTTTATGCTGAAGTTGGGCATCGGACAACAATGATAGATGTAGCATTTGAATCTGAATTGACTGGCCCATCGATGGAAGCACTGATATCGATGACCTTCCTACAGGTACGATAGTACAACAGAGACGTAGTTTTCTGCTAAAGTCCATATACGAGGCGAAAGAGCAGGGATCTGCTGTAGAGCAGCTCGAAATGGCATATTGCTTCTTGACGGCGATCTTCTAATCCTTGCATGCAACATTATCTCCCAATGTACTTAAAATAGGTGGCCTCGTTGAAGCAAACGACAAGACAGCGACTCCTTGACAATCTGGAGCTTCACACAAGCCAACTAGCTGAACTCAAACGTGCTCATGAACGTGAAATGGAGCCTTTGTCGCGTAAAATCGATCTTCTCCAGACTCAACTGGACGAGGCCAAGAGGCAGAGGATGGCCATGATCACCAGGTGATTCATTACTCCTTGATGAGCTTCGCACAAGGTCCTATGATTATGTTTTACCCATGGGTTAGAAGTTAAAGCAAGATATATGTGTCTGTATGCAGCGCACAATTTATTGTTCCTTAAAAAAGCAAAATTTGCAAAAAAAATTCTTACGATTCTTTCGGAAAAAAGCGTGATCACTCTTTGAGTATGCTAAATTCTACCTTGTTTGAAGAAGAATAATGTGCAATTAAGAAAGTAAAATGAAGTTCCATTCACGTTCATGCGTCATTCAGATCATACTTTACAGGATCATTTCTGTAGTATGATTAACGATTTTCCCCTCTGAAAATCGAAGTCTCAATAACAGGGGTTTTAAAAAAAGTAACCTCTTCAGTCTTCTAAGAATTTTTGAGCCTCAAAACTTGTTGACTACTGCAGGCACGTACGCGAGGTCAAGGCCAGAGAGGACCAGGTCAGACAAGTCAGGGTCAAGTTACACAACTTTGAACGGTTCGCTGGTTATGACATCGAGACAGGTGAGATAAATATTTGTATTATAATATACTACTAGTACTTTGTTGTCGATAGATAGTAGCCCCCTGAAGAGAACATTGTTCGCATAGTTTCGCCACAAATAGGAGTCCCAGTACACTTGTGAGTAAATCCCAGAACCTCCTGGACCCCAGGGTGTCCTTGAGATACGTCCGGCTGATGTTGCAGGAGTGGCACGGAGCCCCATCTTGCTGGAAGGCATACCAAGTGTTCGTAGTCCCCCTCCCGTACTTCTTGTCAAGGGCTGGAATCACCTTGGTCTAGTGCATCGATCTGGCCGTACTTGGTGCTGTTCAGTGTGCCATTCATCCAGATCGACTTCTGCGTCTATCCGTCTGACGTCACAGAGCCCATCGCTTTGGCTGGTTTCTTCGACCTTGGACTGAAGCGGATAGCTTGGGTTGATCGACATCGTTCTTGCCCCAGCCAATGCGGCGGACGTTGCGGGGATTGTGAACTTTGCTCACGTACCGATTCTTTTCATCGCACCTCCTCCGCTCCCTTCCCTCTCTGCACCCTTGTGGCCGTTTTCACGTCTGTGAGCATCTGGCACTTCGTCACTGGCCTTGATCTCATACCCTAGTTATGCCTGACAATCCTTGTCATGGCGTCCTTTGACACATTGTGCTCCTTGGCCATCTCCCTGATGGAGCGGATGGGATTGCGCCTTTCCCTTTCACGGCAGTGATGGTGGCCTTTGCCCTTGCCGGTCGGGGCCGGCGACTTCTAGAGCGATCCACATGCTTGCCAGTCTCGTCCCTCCTCTTCTTGGCTCTGTCGACTGTGACAGGGTTGACCCCAAAGGCAAAGGCGATTGTCTTGATGCCGTCGCCAGCAAAAATACGCTCAACCATTCTTTTGCGCACTTCGTTCATGGATTGATGACTTGAGAATGATTCAACCATGTTTTTGCACAGCTCGACATCAGCTGAAAATCCGACACCGCGGAAAATTCATGTTATTCTGCAAAAAAAATTGAGTCTTAACCGTCTGAAAAGTTCTTGCAGGACTTTTGCGACACCCGAGAGTAGCTATTTAAGACAATGCGATACTTTGTAGTCGAAACTTAAGCTTATGTGGTATGAGTGACGCGTCAAGTAGAATATGCATCTTTTTTTCTATGCACGTAGATGCCTCCTCGTCCACTTCGCACCAACGGCCTCAATCAGCCTCTTCCACTCCAGACTTGTCCATCTTTGAGAAGGACTTTGAGTGCTCGGTCTGCTTGGAGGACATGAGGCCTCCGACCAAGATCTTCCAATGCAGGAATGGCCACGTTATGTGCGAGCACTGCCAAGGGCACCCAGAGGTCGAACAGCGCTGCCCCTCGTGTAGGATCCCGCTCGCCAACGGCAACCTGATGCGCAACATCCCCATGGAGAAACTCGCAATGTCCTTTTACGAGCGCAGCAGCAGCAGAAGGCGAAAGAAGCAACAGCATCTCAGAGGGTCCTCCAGAAGAGGCAGCAGCGTCACCAGGGAGTCGGAGTCCGCGGATAGAAAGGATTTGGAAGAATTCTTCTAAGTTAGGAACTGAAACCTAGCAAACAACGTGCACTGCAAACGTTAACCCCCGCAGAAATGGTTATGCCACAAACGTCATTTTTCCACTAGAAACAGACATTCTCACTTTTTCCATGCACCTCTACGCCTTTGTGTAATGTTGATGTGGTGATGAATACACTACATGCATGTATCATGTACACTGTACTGCTTGAGGTTACATGACCAGTCTCTTCACACGAGTCTGGGACTTGAGGCTTCGAATGTGTATTACCCATACCTTTGTTCCGTATTGCGAGTAGCAACTGTTAGGTCACTCTGCCAATTTCGGTATATTAAGATCTCCACCACACGCAGTGATGTAAGACTACAAATTTAGTGACGATCTTGCTCATGTCATGATCTGATCACACACACCCAAAAAAAGGAACAAAGAGCAGTTAAAAATTTGGACAGATAATGCCACTTTACATGGCTCTTAGCAATCTTTGGACTTTTTTCATCACGAGAGACTCTTAAATTAAATTTGAGTTCTGACCTAGACAATGTAGTTACGTACAGGAACTGTAGGTTGCGTTAAAGCAACCAAAGACACAGTTCACAGATTACGACTTAGAAAATGATCTGAAGGTCTGGTCAGGCCATGAAAAAGTACTCTTGATCGTGATTTTGAAGGTCAATGATCCTAGATCGCCTAGCGAACATTCAGTTATTTCTGGTGGTCATTTCTACGTGCTTTTTTCACCGCTACTAGAACTAGCATAGAACATTTTAACGACGCAGCAGAACGAAAATTGTAGCTATTTCATAGGTAAAAAAACCCGCCAGCTTTCCATTGCTGCTAATTCCGCGCGCTACCTCAGTGCGACGTCGTTTCTGCGCCTTTACTGCTGAGTGTGCAAATGGCAGGATTGCGACAACACAGCAAACACGCGCATGAGTAGGGTATTTTCGCACTATGAGGCGAGTACACTTGGATGCTGAAACATCCACGACGAATGCGTCACATTCAATAAAGTAGAGGTGAAGTTTGCGCTGTCCTCCGGTCTCAGCGCTTCTTCAGCGTTGTCCGGTACCTGTTGCTACCCGGAGGGTGGCAAATCTGAAGGAAATATAAGCTTCCCGGAGAAATTAGGAGCTCTCGCTGCCACACTTTCCCGCTTTCATCACCGGTTCTCCCAAAAGCCTGCTGGCACAATAATCCCATACTACATAGCTTTAGTCATCACGTGGTGCTGTGAAGTACAGTGGAGTTTGGATTTCACAGCGTTGCTCAGTGACCCTTTTTTTGCAAGCTATTCATTTCAGTCTCTACCCGACGACAACAACAGACTTTAAACGTACACAGACAGCTGGAGCAGACCCTCCTTGTGCCATTGATGCAACATTGCACCATGGGTCAGAGCAAACCTTGCCAGACGTGACCCAGTGGATTCAAATCTAAGGACCGAGGGGGCCGTTCCGCGTTCTTCCAAAATGACTATCTGAGTTGGCTCAAATTTGTTGGTTCATTTCCAAGGTACTGTGCAGGTTGAGTGGAAGTCTCATGTCCGTCCTGCCAGCCAGTATGTAGCGATCAGCGCTAGTGATGTAACGACATTGAGTCTCAATTTTTTTACTCTAACGAATCCGAATCTTTTGAGGAGCAAAACTTTTAAGATTCGATTCCAGATTGGAAGCTAACGATTGGAAAAGTGAGTTGCTAATACTATATTTAGAAGGACTGCTGACGTTACAAAACAAATGCACTGAGTGACTGTTTTCATTCACAACTAGCGGACTCCACCCGCTTTGCTGGGTGTCTTCGCAATTCTGGATTGCTCAACACGAAGCTGATCTCGCACTTCACATTCACCATGTACTCCGTGTCGTCCATGCGATCTGCGCCCGGATCGGATCCATTTTGTTGTTACCTTTGAAACTGGCTAATCCGGACACTCCCCAGGTTAGTGATAGCAGCGGGCCATGAGTCCACGGGTCGAGCCTGAATTTGGCTTGTTCGGTTTTCTGGCTCAATGTCCACTTCTCCTGACTTCTCCTCTCCCCTCCTCTTGTCAAAGATACCTATTGCGATATCCATACTGATACTGCGTGCGGTAAATGTAATGTTGGACCTCGATTTGGGCCTCAAAACGGCCCCAGACTAAAAGTGCTATGCAACTTCTTTCGAGTTAAGTGCTAAGTAGCGTCTGTTGACCAATTTTGGTGACAATCGGTGGAGCGACTGGGGCGCCCGCAACGTGACAGATATCAACACACAGAGTACATAAGTCCTATAGCACTTTGTATAGAGAGATTACAAATATTCAGTCAAAAAATTGCTTCATTTGAAGCATTAAGCCTCGCCGTCCTTTTTTTCAATAACAGCCCCTGCCTGCTGAAAACCCTCTCTGATGGAACGCTGCTCGCTGGCGTGATCAAATATTCCCTGGCGATGACATGTGTGTTGGGGAACATATTCCTCCCAATAGACAAACATCACTTGAGAGGATCGGTGAACATTGCTCACAGATGTGCCTGACTTGAATCTCTCAAATTCGGATTCGAATCGTCCACAAGGTTGAAAAAATGGGGAATCGTGATTCGTTAACCAAAAAGATCGTTCCATCACTAATCAGTACATTGCAACGTTGCTTTGGGAGACGGCATAGAAAAGTGCAGCGCTGTGCCGATTCAGCAGGGTAGCACCGACGGGACTTCCCGCCATTCCTGCTGCTGTCTGTCTGTCTGCTGCAGCTGTCGTGCACAATTGAAGCTTGCCATTGTTGTAGGGGGCTGAATAGGTTCTAGACAAATGATGTGGTATCGATATTGGGGTCTTGAACCTATTTAATACGTTCCCCGGCGAAGTGGCGCAGTCATACGTCATGCGCTACAAAGTTTAGGGGTGTGGAGGTCATCGACTAGAACAGTGGCCATCCTGGTACATTAAAATATGGAGATTCCACTGTACCTCCACTGGGTGTGCTACACGTGCAAAACAGTGCGAAATATCGCCCAGTGCCTCCCACACACACAGAGTAATTCATTGTTCGGATGGAACATTTGTCCATCCCATTAGGTGGACCACAGAGGTCTTCGTTGAGCTCGACGCATTCACATGAGTTGTACATGTAGCTGTCCTGCGTCAGCTGTTCTACTCAGCTGCAACATCAGCGCCAGGATTACTCGTCCTGTGATGTCACAATGACGTCGCTGACTAACGAGCCCAATAAAGTGCGAGCAGATCATGCACGTTGTGCGTACACAACATCAACATTCTGAGCGGACATCAGATCGAGGGCAAGAAGTAAATGACCCTTTGGCACCTTGGCAAACTTTCTAAGAAAGTCTCTTTACCTCTTGATCGTCCCCAACGCACGTAGTACAGCGCACACGTAGAAAGCTAGAACCAGCAGCCAAATACGATCGATACAGCCAAGAGCAGCAGATTTAGACTGATCGTCGGCCAGCCCCCTAGCCAGAAAAGCACCCCTTCGAGCACGTTTTCGTTATCTAAAAGTACTGACGCAACTGTATCTTCCTTGCTGCTCCCACTACTGCTGGCATCATTTTCAAAAGAACATTTGTGCGATTTCCATTTGCAGCTGCAGCTTTGTAGGATCGCTCCCCGCTATGCGACTCTTCGACAGTTCATAACTCACCAAGTGTAAGACTTCACTACATTGAATAGAATATTGTGAAGCCTAAGCGGAACTGAAATTTACACAGACACTCAGTGTTTGTCATATCAAGAACTGGAATGGGACCAAAGGACTACATAACTTTTCCGTCCCGGAAGACGTGACCAAAATTCATGCTGCTCATTGTAATGCGTACCTTTTCCCATCTCTTTTCTCTATGTCTAGCAACTCCTGAGTAATCTACGTTCCCGCTAAGCCTTGAACGTGCAGCCGCGCTAGCCCAGGGAAAGCGGTTTCCTGGGAGAGCCCTTCAGAAGTGAAGGTGGATACCAGCAGTAGTGCTGACTCGTGCGACGACAGAATGTAAAAAGGCGTGAGGGACGACTTGGAAGTTTTTCTTTTTGGGGCCGTGGGCAACAGGAGGTCGGGCCTGGAGTCGGGCCTCGAGGCCGAGGCCTCTTTCTAGTACTTTCTACTCGTGCCTGCCAGGCAAGTGTCCTACGTCATCGACGCCAGATTGGTGTGTGGAGAGAGAAAACAGGACTCTTGAAAGAGCGACCAGGAAAAACAGAGGACGAGGTGGCAGTGAGGACAGTGATCTCTTAGCGGCAACATGGCGAGCCTCGTCGGCATCGTGACGAAGACTACCAAGAGCTTTTTGGACGTCAACACCATCTCAGTGGACAATTGGACCTTCAAGTGCTTTTATAAGGTAAAAATGTTTACGCGAGCAGTGATTCTTGCGGTGCTTCTACTTGGAGATGAATAATCCAAACTAATTCGTGTAGGTCAGCACCACCGTCCTCATCTTCTCTTCCGTCTTGACCACCGCGAGGCAGTTCTTCGGGTCGCCCATTCTATGTGACGCCGGAGAGGTGAGTCCAGTTCACGGTTTACTTCATAGTGAGTCGAAGCGCTCCATGCTTCACAGCCACTGCTCAAGCACAACACAGTTGCATGCTCAAGCACAACACTGTAATGATAGGACTTTCGCCCATGGAAAGCCGCGAATGTCTGCAAAGGCGGAAGAACCGGACTTTTTCGATAAACTTTTAAAAGGACGCTACTTGCAACTAGCCTAGCTCCTGTCTTGTAGCGACGCTGCCGGCGCTTTGCAATCCGATATGCACGCTCTCAGATATCAAGCCAAGACAGTCTTCTTGTGCCCGATATGTGCTGTCCGTACACCTAGTGTAGTTTTGCTTGACGCATGCTCAAATTGACAGCCATAAACACATTGCGTTATTGAGTGGATAAAAAAAAGCTAATACACCGTGAGTGATGAATTGAGCCTAAAGAACACCTGTGCCAATACCTGGCTACACGAAGAAATTGAGTCAGTGCAAGCATAATACCACCACTTGGCGTCTACAGACTACTGTACAGTAATGGACACGCTATCTCAGGATAAAATTTTTCTTGGGTATCCGGATATCAAAACTGTCCGGTTAGTCACTGATTTTGGTACCCGGGTACGATTTTTCCCTGTTTCTACCTTTTAACAGACTCATTTGCACGCTTCCGAAACTTCGAACACACAAATGGACTTATTTAATACTTCTACCTCTTAGCAGCCACGCTTACACACTGTTGAAACCTCTAACAAACACATGCATACACTTTTTGTTTCGTCACTGATGGCAAAAAGTTGACTAAATCATTTGCCTACTGTACACCGTAATCTCCCGGATGTCTTATCAAAAATTACCTTATCAAAAATTACCCGGGCATGACATAGAGAGAATTGCTATGGGTACCCGGATACCCGGATAGCTGGCCAGACATACCCTAGTGGCAAACATTCCATTATACGGAGTGTAAATAGATTAGAGGAGCATGACCTTTCTTAGGACGGTGTCTTCCTTTGTTGTTGCTAGAGAAAAGCTTGGTTCTTCCCAGATATGAGAATTACAGAGGTGCCACCTGAATGAAAACAAGAGGTTCATGTGAGTACCGAGATTTTGGTGGCACGCGATCATTGCCAGACCTTCCAACCACCATGGCCACCCCGACAAAACAAAAGTGAACCGGGAGGGGGGGGGGGGGGAATTGCAGCTAAAGTGAGTTGTAAACCTAAGAGTCTGTCTTCAGCCCATCATTTGACGCATGGATCAGGGTCTCAAGATCGCAGCAGAGATGTCCTTGAAGAGCTCTTTTAGCTCCTGTCATGCAGTCCTTGGCGTAAGTCACTTCCTCGACAGGAAAATGGACTGCATACTCTGCCCTGGCAGCTTCTGATGTGGAACCTGAGCCTGAAGTCGTCCACTCAGACAGCCGCTACCAGTAGCCCAGCTACAATAGTAGCGCTTCCCAGGTGCCTCTGTGATTCTCCTGTCTGTGACCCTCCCGTCCGTTTTCTGCAGCAACTCCATGGACCCTCGAGTCCTCCGTCCCCTCACGTTTTGAGCCGTCTATGTTTGGTTTCCATTCCAGCAGTTGCTCTAAGCTTGTGGCATGGTAGAGTCGTGCGAAGAGACTCCTAATCAGCATGCAAATCACTGCCTCGCTTAGTGAGTGTTTTGTGCGTGTTTGTTTAACTCTTTGTGTGTGCTAGATAAGGTCAAAAAGCGAGGGAAGCAAAAGAAGCGGACCCGAGGAGGTGACGAGTAAAAGAAGAGACGGACGCACATTTTTTTCCTCACTTTTCTTTCTGTTCCGAAGAAGATTAGTATAACGAAGAAAACAGAAATGGCGCAGTTGCTGTCCATGTTCAAGGACGCGCTGCTGTTTAAGGAGTCGGCTCCCAGCATTGACAGCTGGACATTTAAACTATTCAACAAAGTCACGACGCCCATGATGTTGTTGGCCTCGGTGGCTGTCAGCGCCAGGCAGTTCTTCGGGGAGCCCGTGCAGTGCGACCCTGGGGAGGTAATGCATGAAGAAACGTGGGAGCGTGGGGAGCGTTGGTTCTTCTCATATTTTTACACAGTGTGTATGGTGCCTGCCTTGTACATGAATCGCATTGGGTGTTGTGGGAGCTTCTTAGCACATCTGTGACTCGCCTACCTGAGTTGAGGTCAAGCACCTTGATTCATGAAAATTGATCCTTTACTTACCACACAGAAGAGAAGCAACCATCCCATGCATCTACTGTGAGCACCAGATTCAAACAAAAGGCCGGCACTGTACTACAAGACCTGTTTTGCATCTTGTACCTGTCACGTCCGTGTACTGTGCGTGTTGTTATTAGTAAGGGTAAAGCTGTACTTACCCTAGCTAAAATGCTTGTACAAATGAAATCTCTCAAATCTGCCGTGCTTGACATTGATCTTGTGTGAGCGCACCCTAATGACTAATTGACTTTCAGAGTTTGTCGTCGCATTCTCTTTGTCTCCCTGGTGCAGCAACTAAACCAGGATAGGCAGCAGCGCATATTTTTCCATCGACCAAAGTCACTGGGCTTTCATAGTCAGGGTAATGGAGCTTTCAGTACTGTGTGTACGTTCATTGACGTCACTTTTTCCGTTTACTGACAGTTCTGACATCCTGCGAGTGGGCGAGTGGGCCCTTTTGAACACAAGTCAGACTTTTAGTCGCCGAAATTTAGGGGGGAGTGTAAAAACCGAGCGTATGAATGTAAATTTTGGAATTTTGTCCCCGTCTTAATGTTCACCAAGGAAATCTGCTGCACCATCGGATGACGTTTCTGCCCATATTGTTCAACAGTGGAATATTTTCCCACTCTTTCTGCCAAGAGACGACCTCATGACCTCCTTCAACCTTGCGGCCTCGCGAGGTCATGATGGTTTTGAAACTCTCGGGCCATGACGACCCTCAGGTCTAGAAGGGAATTTTAAAAAAACATCAGTTTTCAGGTTTCGACTACATCAGAAATTTTCAAAGGGACTTTTGGTTCAGGTCAGATTACCCCAGTGTGCAGGTGGCGGCTTTCTACGTACAGTGAGTGGTAGAATTGGTCGGACGGATGAGAATGCTACGCATACATGTGTCAGTGCCTGCTTTGAAACTAGCAAACCATATGAAAAAGAATCAGCGAGGAACAAATGAACAAACGAACGGTTGTGAAATACTTATTCTTACGACATGCATACGCACGAACCTACGTCTACATGCTGAACTGTACTATGTACTTTACGTTCATATATACATCGTTCTTCTTTTGACGGTTTATTGAACGGGTACTGTCCTGAACTGTGCTTGGATACGACTCTTTTCCGCAACTTGAAAGTCTGTATAGGTAGAAATATAGTTCAGTACTTAAAAGTAAGTTATGCGCGTCGCCCGAGTAAGTTTATGGCAGCCATTTTCGCTTGTTCTGGTGCGTTTTGATGCTGACTCGTGTGAAATTCTGCACAGGTATTCTGGAATTAGTGGGGAAGAAATTTCATCTCATTTTAAGGCGCACACTGTCTCATATGTAAAAGTAGCATTTTCTCCGACCGTCCAAATATTTCTGCTACTCCGTGTGCGTACGCATGAACTTGGCGGGTAGTCTTAGCTAACGCTTGCGTTTTTTGCCCGAGAAATTTGTATGTACATTTCTGCAAGAGCATTCCGCGGGCACAGTTAGACGGTGCAACTCATGCATGCTTTTGCTTATAACGTCACTAATATAGCATTTCTTGAATCTGAGCATTTCGTGTCTGTTTTCTTCTGAGTCGTTGTTTAGTTGCCTTCAGAGGTGCAAAGTTATGTAAAAGTGTCAATGTCAATCCCGACATGGTGATAGCTGAGGAGTACTTTCTAAGAATCCGTTAATCTGCAGGCAAGCGATGGAATCCGACCTGAGGTGCTGGAGTCATACTGCTGGATGTATGCGCACTTTAAGATCCCTCCAGAGTACAAGGGCCCCTGTTCTGGCACGGAGCAGGACTCCATCGAAGGCATCATCTACAACTCCTACTACCAGTGGGTTCCCATTTACCTCGTGGTGCTCGCCGTTGTCTTCTACATGCCGCGATGCCTTTGGCTTGTCATGGAGGGTGGACTCATGAAGTTTTTTGGCAAGGGGACCAGCTCGAGGATCATTGAGGACCCGGAGGAGAAAAGGGACAAGCTGGTCGAGGTACAAATGGCATTTTTATATCCATTGATCGCTAGACTTGACTGAGATGCAGAAAGGTTCAAAAGTCGTTCGTTGCAGTTTTTCCGTTCCAACATCCACAACAAATACAACATCTACTACTACGGCTTCATCTTCTGCGAGTTTCTGAACCTCATTACCGTAGTCTTCTGCTTTTTCCTCACCGACGCTTTCCTCCTGAACAGATTCACCTGGTACGGATTCAAGGTAAAGAACACAGGCAGCTTCCTCTCAAAACAAGCTTGTACTGCTTCAATCTCCGCACAATTCCTCCACCAGGTCTTCTCCTACTATCGCTTACCCCCCGAAGAGCAGAGGATGAGCTCTAGAACCAACCCAATGTGCTACACGTTCCCGAGAATCGCCGCTTGTAGTTATTACAGGCACGAACAAGTGTCCTCACACAACTCCAGCTCTTTAAGCCTTTGCTAAATCATCCTTTTTCTTTTTAGATATGGCTCCGGCGGGAAACAGACTGCAGTGAACGCTATCTGCATCCTATCCCTAAACATCATTAACGACAAGGTCTTCCTGGTCGTGTGGTGGTGGTTCTTCTTTCTGTCCTTTATCGCCACCTGCAGGCTACTGTTCCGGGCAATTCAGGTGATCATAATAAAGTGTTCTGATTAGTTTCACCTGTAAAGGGGGGGGTCCGCTGATACAAAACGCTATAAGCACCATACACGTAGCGTACCTATAGTACTGAATACAAAAGCTAAGATGCATTGCTATCATAATATACTGTGTGTATGTTGCACGTTGTGCCAGGTTTTCGATCTTTGTGCGGCTTAAAAGTGAGACTGGAGGGGACTTTTTTTTTGGCACACAGTACAGTGCGTGCAATGTAAGTGCGGTCACAAAGACGAGAGCAGACGCAATAGGAATTTTGTTGGGCAGGTAAATAAACAAATGTCGCGAAATGTGCTGATGTGAATTAAATACGATGGTTTTTAACGAAATTTAAAAAAGAAATGGGGGGGCTCACTTCTATTCCGAGGCAAGTAAAATGGATGTATAAGTTTACAGAACTTCATTCCATAACCGTGTAAGAATCCCGAGTTTTGGGGGTCCCGTTTCAACAACTGATGCGATGCTGAAACCGAATTACGTTCAGTCCGCATGTCAGAGGAGTATTAAGTTATAACATAAGATATGAATCAATTTTTAGACCCACTCTGTGCGTTTGCGCTTCTACATGATCAACCTGCGCATGCACCGCTACTTCCGACGCAATGAGAACATGGACAAAATCCGTTGCTACATTGACGGCTGCAGCAAGGGTGACTGGTTCGTCCTGTATCAGCTCAGCAAGAACCTCAACAGACCATTTTTCATGGACTTCCTCGTCACTCTGGCAAGGTACTGGTGTTTACGTCATAGATGTACACACTGCTGCTGAGTGCTGCTTGACTCTTGACTGAGGTCCGGACAATTTGCGTTTACGCTTTCAGGATGATTGAGATGGACAAAAACAACCCGACCTCCGTTGGTGACCCCGAGGATCAGGGCGACGGCATAATGGACATGATGCTCAAGCCCACCCTTACCACCTACGAGTCCAGAAACGGGAAGAAAAATAAGGAGGAGGAGGAGGAAGACGAAGATGAATGATCTAGAAGAAGGAGGTTAGTACTAGTACTCTAGATCTTCACTACTTTATTCCCTCCTCGTATGTGTACATCTCAGTTTACAGGAAACAAGGCTGTTTGAAAAGTGATCGTAAGCATCGGAAATACAGTTAGCTCCTTACTACACACTGTAGGAAATTGAGGACACTTTTAAATATTATCAATATCGATCCATCAAGCTATGTACGCATTAGCCAAGCTGCGCGGGTCGTGCTGGTGCGTTCCTCTGGTGCGTCATCCATGTCCTTGACATTGAGGCTTGGGAGGTGTTGTTCTCACAATGAATTCAACTTGAGGGTCTTCAAAGAAGTGTCCTCATTTCCTGTCACTGTACGATGTTTTCGCCTGCGTTGAAGCCCCCGTAGAACAGCTACAAACGCCCATCCACCCATCCAACCTCGCTAAACGTAGGAAACTTTCACCTTTGCTAAGTCAGCCCCTAAGCACCGGCAAATAAAACACCCAATCATTGTAGACATCCGCTAATAATGCTTTACCCTTTTACGTTCTCTCTTCCTGCTACCAAGTTGTTTCTCTGTGACTAAGCAATGACGTACTGTACATTCACCATTGCACGTCTGTTGTGCGGTCTAGTTGTGCGTAGATTTCTTGGCATTTATCCATTCTTGACGTTCCAGGGCAAACTTGATAGAGCCCGCGGCCTGCTACCGGCGAGAGAGCCTCATTTACCCGTCCCCTCACCGCCACAAGGCCCTTGCACAGTCGGCCTTAAAGAACTGGAAGACGCAGGACAAGCGCGAGCGAGCCCTGAGTTTGGATGAGTTCACGGAATCTTTCCTCAACCAGAGCGTCAGGAGGAAGAGGAGACATGCGAGGCTGCTCAAGCATCTTGTCAAGTCGTGAAGTCAAGTTTGACCTCCTTCAGTGGTTTTGCTCTTCAGAACAGTTTAATTGTGCCCCTTTGTAGATGCTTAGAACAGTCAAGAAGCTTCGTAGAAGAAACATTATTTCACCGCGTGGAGAGGCCAACGTTGTAAAAGTACTGTACCAACCACGCGTGGAAAGTGTCGCCGTCTCCCAAGTGGTCCCTTTTGACACCAATATGAGAATCTCACTGTTTTCTAAGACAACCTAAGGAGAAATCTCTTTAAAGTGCTTTTTCTGAAGTTAGTGTAAGTCCCTTATAGAATGTTATAAAGTTTCACTTTCACACTATTATTTATTGTTTCATGTTCAGATTCCTCTCGCTCAAAGCGCTCTTTTTCTGACCAAGTCCTTGACGAACCGTTTGTTTCCAGAAAATGTGAAGTGCTGTGAACTTCCAAACACAGAAATATACGCATGTGCGGGTAGAAAATTATCCATTAGGTTATCCATTAGGTATGAGTACGTGCGTATAGGTAAGTCTGTGCGTCCATGCATTGAGCTTGTTGCTCTAGTCACTCAACTGCTGATAAGCCAGCCATTCGTACCAGCAGCTCTTATCTGACGGTAAAAGTATGACATTAGGCTATCGCTGTTGTAACTTTCACCACACACTTCCAACAGATTGGCAGCCAGACTTTAAGTCTTTCAACGAATGGAAATCATAATCAACGAAGGGAGTAAAATATCCGTCAGTCTATCGGGCTACTCATGTTAATACAGGAAGAAGGACAAAAAGAGCTTTCATAAACATGCTCATGCTCAAAGAGAACTTTCCACCGTATTTTGATTGCCCGAGCATGTAGTTCAGAGGACTGTAGTAAGAGTGAGTAATCTGGCACGCTTCCAGGAGAGCTAACACGCCCGCAGTTTCGCCGAAAAGGTCAGGTAAAGGTAAAACATATACAGCTAGGATGGCCGACATCCTGAGCGCTGCCACCTCCGCCACCAAGTTCTTCCTGGAGGTGAATCAGATCAGCATCGATAACTGGACCTTCAAACTTTTCTACAAGGCGACCACAACTCTCTTGTTGGCGTGCTCAGTGGTGGCCAGCAGCAAGCAGTTCTTTGGCGATCCTATCAGCTGTGAAGTGGTGAGTTAATCAACCTCAGGCAACCTCCTGACATAGGCGTTGTCATCGGGGAGAGCATTCTTTATCAGAGTGGAGGGGGCGTGAACGATGGAGTTCTGTCTTCGTACTGTTGGATGTACGCTACCTTCAACATCCCTCTCAACTTCCGTGGAGTGTGTTCCAAACGCGAGATTGATGGGGCCACCCTGTACAATTCCTACTATCAATGGGTATCCATCTTTTTGGTCGTGAGCGCGATGTTCTTCTACCTACCCCGGGCTATTTGGCTCATGGCTGAGGGCGGCCTCATGAAGTTCCTGGCCAAGGGGACCACGACCAAGATTATCGAGGATGCAGAGGAGAAGAGGGAGAATCTAATTAACACTTTCCAGGTGGGTCAATTGGACAAAAGGTAGAATTCTACTTACTGAATTTAGTGCTCAGGAACACCTCCACAACAAGTACAACCGGTACGCCATGGGTTTCTTCTGCTGCGAACAATTCAACTTCGTCGTGGTCCTCACCTCCTGGTTCGTCACCAACAAGTTCCTCAAGTACAAGTTTCTCACCTATGGACCCCAAGTCATCGCGTACGTCAGTGAACGTTCATAGGCATGCACATGATGCTAAATTTATTGCACTTTGGTAGGTACTATAATATCCCTCCAGAGGAGAGACTGCTGGTCAACCAGAATCCCAACCCAATGTGCGAGTCGTTTCCCCGGATCGCGGCCTGTACCTATCACCGCTTTGGGTCGGGGGGAGGCCCCGAGACCAAGCAAGCCATTTGCGTCTTGGGCCTCAACATGATCAATGACAAAGTAAACAAAATCTGGCATACATCTTGTGATGAACATATCCGTGTGACAGATTTGCAGATATTCCTGGTGCTGTGGTTCTGGTACTTCGCCCTAACCTTGTTCGGTGTCCTGCGGCTGTTTTACCGGGTTTGTCAGCTCTCCTCAAGGCGGTTCAGATGCTACATCCTGCGGTTCAGGATCAATAGGTGAAGCAATGCAACTATTATGCACTGCGCTGAGGTACATGCAGTCAAGTTCACTTAGAACACGTCAAAGTACATACGTCTTCATCATACTCATTAGGTACTTCAAGACGGACGCTAATATGAGGCACGTGGAGCATTACGCAAGGAATTGCGCCATCGGTGATTGGTTCGTCTTATACCAGGCAAATTCTGACTGAGTTTTCAAGTGATGCCAAACGTGAGACAATTGTTTCTTCTTCTTTGTGTTTAGATGAGTCGCAACATGAACACCCGTTTCTTTGCCGAGTTCCTGACAGTGCTCAGTCGACGGGTGAACCCCTGCCCTGGGCTGGACGAAGTCCTGTCGGACTGCACCCTCCTCCTGCCTGAAAAGGCGAGTAACAGCTTGAGGGGACGTTTGGCAAAGAACAACTCGACTTTGTCACTGCACGATCGAATCTTGGACGTGACGTACGTTCCAGGGGGATCAGGGGAAGAAGAGGTCAGTAATAAGAAAAAAGACGCTGAAGTTGAGGTGTCCAAGAAAGAAACAGACGAGGAACCCAAGCAAGAGGACAATGAACAGAAAAGAGGAAGAAGCAAAAAGTTCAAATTCATTGACGATGACGATGAGGATGAAGAGGATGAACTTAATGGAGACAAGTCAAAATATGGCAAGAATCACAAGAACCATCTGAGAAAGAAATGACTATTTGGATATTAATGGCAAAACAGAGTTTCAATGGTAAGGATACAGGTAGCTGGAACGAAATCTGCTTCTCCCGTTGCTGTTGTACTTCCTGCTCGGCTCGCTGTTGAAGCGTCTATTGTTGCGGAAGTTGTCGCGGTCCTCGTCATCTTGGTGTCTGTTGAACGAGGAAGTCGGGTACCTGGAGTGACCGTAGGGGCCCGTACCTCTGTAGTGGTCCTCGTCATGGTCCTGTTCCTCTTGGTGCCTGTTGAACGAGGAAGTCGGATACCTGGAGTGACCATAGGAGCCTCTACCCCTGTAGTAGTTCTTGTCATGGTCCTCCTCCTCTTCAAAGTAGTCATCGTCATCGTCATCGTCATAATCCTGATAGTTGTGATGGCGGCGATTGCGGTCGAAGTTGCCGGCAGCTCTGGCGGTTTTGAGGATGTCGCTATCTAGTCTATTGAGTCGAGGACTACGTATAATGTTTCGCAAATCTTAAAGCAAAAACCAATGATTACCTGTGGCTCCAGTAGTCATCTGCCTGTAAGCTGTGCTGGACCCCGCCGTAGCCGAGGTCAAGAGCCTGGCAGAGGCCGAGGAGCAGTAGGAAGAAGATGGTACCACAGCGGAGCATGGTGAAAACTGAGGCGATTTCGGGACAATTCAGGACTTTATACGTACACAAGGAGTTCCAGTGTAGATAAGAGAAAAATATCTTTCCGGGACATGTAATCACTGAAGAATATAGACCGGAAGTTGCCATGGTACAACTATGAATGTTGTGGGGTTAAGTACGCACGTCGTAATTTCTTCCGGTACATACACTATCTCTGAGGAGAGGTTGACGGCGCCTTCATGGTACAAAAAATTGTCGTACAATGTGCAGAGGCCTCCTGTTGATGTGCAGGATGCTTGATTTTGTTCTACTTCATAGGAGCACGGTAGGTCCTAGTACATTGTACGCTATGCTTGTGCCTTCGTCCACGCCCCTTGCACGTGTCCCTGAGGGTGGACTGAAACAGCGCAGTGCAGGGGAATATTGAAGAGGGTGTCGAATTCTGGATCATTTCCCCAAAGTCCAGGTCTCAAGTTTTTGGTTCAAAGTCAAGATTTTTTCGAGATATCGTCGATCTGTCGTACAATACGGAAGGACCAAAGCGATCAAATCAAGGCTTGATGCTTTGATTTCAAGAAGTCAAGAATCATTTAGCACTGCTGAGGTGATTGCGCACAAGGTCTTTGCTTCAAACCTTTCAATAGTCTGTTCTATTAGCTAGAATTGTTGTTTTTAATTCTAGGAATCCTATATGTAGGCTCTCCGTTTAATGTACCACACCGTTTATTGCAGCGAAATCCAACAGTCCGAGGCCGCGTACAAGGTTTTAATAGACCAGGGACATTTTCATGTGGAAGCTGATATAGGGCTGAAACTTAAAGAGTAATTAAGGATGTTTCTCAATTGTCTGCTGTCGAAATGACATTTCTAGCTCATATTTGGGCTCAAATCACATGAGAGTGTGACTTTAAATTTTCTCACTCGTAATTATTACACATATACTAATTAAAGGGTAATTAAGGGACAATTAAAGGGAATTTTATACCTAAAATCTTGAAATGATTACACCAGGACTACCTAGCAATGTGACAATGGTGATAAACACTTTTTGCTTTGCACGTGTGGTAAGACCGCAGGTCAAAAAAAGATGAAACAAATAATGAACTGACAATTTCATTGCTCACTAGAATCTACTTGTTTCCCCTTGTCTTCTCTCTGTCCATTTCTCCCAGGACAAGGCTTGAGTTTCTCCACAGGTGCCTCCAAACATCCTTGAAGTTGTTTTCAGTGGATGTCTTTCTAGCCCCATGCTCCCGCTGCTGTTGGATAAACTTGTTCTGGGCTTCCAGACCTTCCTCAGAACTGCTGCCAAGACCAAAGTTCTTGTTGGCCTCAATCCTTTTCCACCCATGGGCTAGCAACCGATGGAGGGATGGTGAAATAATGGCCTCGGGGAATGCCACAAGAATCCTGAGGGAGACTTCAGTTGCAAGATCCTTGAATGAGATGATATTTATTTCTTGGTGCTCCTTTGAAGGGAAGAGAGCAAGTGGATGGATAGATGGCCTGTTGCGGGCAGGATTTTTCCAGGTGATTTGGGAAGAGTAGGGGTAAAAGATCTTCGCTAAGGAGAAAGCACTGAAAATAATGGTGGAAGTGCTGTACCCCTTCTTGCTTTTTTGCTCATAGTCTGCCTGCTGCCCAGATCCATCAATACCATCTGTAAAGTCAAATGCAACAATGTCAGGGACACTGTCAGGAAGGGAGAGCTGCTCCTCCATTGTAAGTTTTAGGCACTAATAGAGGGAAGCCTTGACCTCACGGTGGAAATCCTGTAGTGATGGCATCATCCTGTGGGTCTCAGCAATGACCATGTAGCGAGGGGGCAGGAAAAAGTGACCAAGGAGCCAGAGCTCTTGGTATTTGGCATATGAAAGCCTGAGCCTGTCTATGATCCACATGGCCTCAAGTACTGATGCCTTCCCCAGTGTGACATGGGGCTTGTTTTCAAAAAATGGCCTGGCCAATCTTGGCTGTCTCACGGTCCTCTGGCCAGGAGTCCAGGTAGAGGAAGAGGCCAGCAAGCTGTCTGGTGCTGCAGCCAAGCTCATTTGCCCAGCCTTTAAATATTTCCCTGTACTCCTTGATTCGTCTCTGATGGGTCTTGCTTGAAAGGCCAGGTTTGGTGATTGACTTCATCTTGTATGTTGAGGGGCACTTCACTGGAGGGTCCTGTGAGGTTGGCATCTCTTGCAAAAGGTCTGGTCCAAAGAAGTCGAGGCTGCTAGGAGGCTTCTGTACCTCGTCCCCTTGGCTTTCTGTTTGGCTCTGGCAGGCACTAAATTGAGAAGCGCTGACAAAAGTCCTGTTCAGAGTATCAGGATTATGTTGGAACTTTTGGGCCTTGTCATCTTTGAGAAGATGAGTTAGTTTCATCCTGATGAAGTTGGCAGTCTTCTCCAGATGCTCCTTGGTCTCATCATCACGATGTTCATCTTGTTTTGCGGCCAACTGAGTGCAGATCTCAATGGCTGCATCTTTCCGAGTGACTAAGGAAGCCTTGGCAATGACAGGGGCCTCATGCTTGGAAAGCCTCCTCCTCTTCGTAGATTTTTCATGAGACGACATCATGAGGGTGAAGGTGATGGCATGGTCATCAAAATATTCCTATTTTGAGGAGTGCATGCAGCTGTCTTGTCAGTCAACCTGGGGTGCCCGATATCCCAGGTTCTTCAACTCCCCTGGAAATGCCTGTGGGCCTGGCACAGCATTGGCCCTCAGGAGACGGACAGTACTCCTTGGGGTGGAAACAGTCTTAACACCGGATATTCTTTTCAGAAAATGAGCCGGCCTGCAACGACCTGTGAGCAGCAATTGCAGTTTAAATTTCATCCACACCGATGTCAATATATTCATTGAGAAGAGGTTAAAAGTTATTGAGTATATCAAATAAGTTTGAAAAGCCAAAGGCATGGCCTTCAGTAAATGCTCAAGATTCTTAAAGTTCACGTTTGAATTGACCATGAAATTTGGAACAGTTACCGTGGAGCACCATTCACAAACTGTTGTATTTGTTATATGATAGTGTTAGTTATAAAAAAACAGTGGTGCCATCGGAGTTGAATGCTTCAGGCATGATTTTTGATTGAAATGAACTCCAAAAATAGGGCAAACCTTCCATGAGACTTCAAATTTCAAATGGGGTTTCTGAAGAGACATTTTCCTCTAAAATCCTTCCTTGGGGTAAAAAATTAGAAAATATGTTTTGCAGCGTCAATAATTCTGCATAGAGCAAGTTTTTATGCAATTTTTTGGTGAAAAGAGGTTGTAGATAACCAAAAATATAATTTTTGATGGGGTCACAGTAGTAACTTTTTTTTGCAAAAATCAAAGGCTTGGTTGTTCCATAAGACTTCAGGATGTTTTTGGCTGAGCGACATTCAGCTACATTTCAGCTAATTTCTCCTTTCACCTGGATCGCCGGAGCTGATTTTTTGGTTTTAGATAAAGAAGATATAGGAGCTACTGTGTTCCAAAGATGAAGAGTGACACTATGACATTCTAAAACATTCATAACTGTAATACAATACACCTTCCAACCCACCTCATGGAGAGTCAAAATCGATCTCGTCGATCAGTCTTCACTTTTTACTTAACAGAGCACCAAAGAGTTTATTTTTGCCACTCTAATGGGAGTAATTGAGCAAGGGAACTGTCCTTCATGCATAATGGACAGGGAATTAGTGTATGACAGTAAGTTAGGTTTTCAAAAAGCAAAGTCATACTGTTACATTAAAAATGACTCACAAATGCAACATTTCTTCCAGCCTTGGTATCAGGTCTCTCTTGTCGAAGTAGCCCATCTGATCTCGGGTGGTCTGTGGAAAGTCCTTGAACAACTTCAGCAAGTGGAATGCTCGTTGGAGTAACGAAAACCCACATTTTGACCAGGCGGTCGAGAAAGGAAATAACACTTCGGTCGACTTGGCCTCGCACATGCACAGGAGGTCCTCAACCTCGTCTGCCACCAGTTCGGGGTCAATGTCAAGTTTGAAGGCATTCTCTTTTTCAGTCAAAAACATCCTGATTGTCTTTTCGTACACTTTGTTGGATGTGACGACCTCGGCGAAGACGTTAACGCCGTCGCCGGCCTCAAAGAGCAACAGCGGCTTCGCCACAGACTTCGCTAGAATGTCGACCGCGCGGCCGCCGCGCCAGAACTCGAAAAACACGTTGACGACTGGTCTAAACCACTCGAGGCACTCAGAGAAGTGCTCCAAGCCGTAGCGAGTCAGCTCTTGCGGCGCCTTAAAGGCACATATTGCAGAATTAGACGCTTTACCACTTGCTGTCATTAGCTTGGAGACAAATTTGGCAGTTGCATCTCTAACTTCTGTGTCTTCGTCTGTCAAGAGTTCAAGACCTGCGTTAGCTAAGTTGACGAATCCATACTTCAGGAGAAGTGGTCGAGAATCCAAGTCTCTGAACGCAGGAATCAGGCGGATCAGGGCTGAGGTCACGCGCAGGCGTGAAGTCTCCGTTTCTGTAGGATTGCAGAACTTGATTAAGGTTTCCGTGAACTCCATGAACTGAGCTGTGTAAGGACTTTCATTCTTGAAGAACATTCCACTGTCCGACTGAGTCATCATGGCTGCGAAGGCTGCAGCGGCTGACGGCAGGGAACTTGTAACAGCAGACAGGCCAAGATCGGTCAATCGTTGGTGAGTGGAAGCTTCCAATAAATCAAGGGCAGTTTCAGGATCCGGAAAGTTGGGTTCTTCATTCCATTTCAAGAGCAACTCGTTGCACTTTTCCACTGAGTGGCCGGAAAGAGTCTCATTTTGGAGCCCTTCCAAAAAATAGTCAACCAGAGTCTTCGGATCAGAATCGGGGATGCCTGATTTTGTCTCTCCTGGAGAGAGCCCTTGTCTCCTTCCCCACTTGTAAGAGCCAGGGGCATAGTTCACACAATCTTTCTCATCACCAAGATCGATCATTGGAGAGCAATCACAAATATCACACAAATCCTGTACGATAATCTTATGCAGAGGGCTCAATTGTCTTAGGCTTTTCGATCCACAGAGATCATCCAACTTTTCTCTAATCTCCAGAAGATTTGAGCTGAACAGATCCGGCGATTCTGCCTTCCATCGTTTTAAGAGGTCCTTTAAGCAAGTCAAACATCCATGGGCCAAGTTTCCATTCCCCAAGGATCTGCTGACTCTTCCAAAGGTTGCATCCACTTCTTTGCAGATGCTCGAAGGTCGTGTGAAGACGCAGAAGGCCTTGGCCGCCAGCTGTCTGACGTTAATGACTCTATTGCCAAGACACTGGTTGAAGACCGCCTTGAAGGCTTCGATCGTGATGAAGTGAGGCTCAGAAATCTCGTCCCCTACGCGTATTCGACATAGCATGGCAAGCAAAGGAACCAGTGCCGGATCGTCTGTCAGCGACTTTTCTTTTTGGTTCATGCGGTCGACGAGGAAAGGAATGACGTCCGAGTGGCGAACGAAAAACTCTGTGGCTGGGAGGGTGTTGTGGCCACTTTCGTCCTCTCTCACCTGGAAAACCATAACAAAAAAAACATCATAAGTCAGAGTACTCGATCATGCAGGTAGAATATTCAATTACCGTTACCTATCGGATCAAGCGGATCAGACATTGCTTGACTGTGAACGTACTTGGATGGATGAACTAAGCATGATGAGAGATATTGAAATGAAAGTCAGATTGTCGAACGGCATGAGACAACCTTCGGCATGCTGGCAAGCTGACACAGTACGTAGATTGCATGCAGCCCACAAGTACTTTCTTATGTTCTATATATACTTCTATAGAAGATGTACCCCTGCGGTGTACGTGCCAATTCAGTAGAGGAGTATGCGTGAGTTGGAACTAACCTTTTTCTGTCCCAGCATTCGAGGCACGAGAGCTCCGAACAGCTGGAGGGCAGCATTCCTGACCGCCCAGCTGCGATCACTGAACCTTCGAACACACTCCATGAAGATCTCAGAGATATGGGGCGCGATGTCGGCAGCCAGCGAACTGTCGTGGACAAGGCTCCTAAGAATGTGGAGAGCATGAGCGCGAGGATCGTCCCGAGTTTCTTCAATATCGGTTCCAGCCTTGGCCACAATCGGCAGAAGTTTCTTTACAACCTTCTCTAATAGGCGCCTGCATCCTTTCTGTTCTCCTGAGACGATTCTCATCACTAACATCGGCAATCCGGCAGAGCGACGAGTCACAGACGGTCTGAATGATTCCAACTGGTCAAGGATCTCATCAAGTATTTTTTCAGGAATGTGTCTGACGACTTTGCGTTCGTCACCTACGAGCAAGCATTCGGCCGAGTTCTTGACAGCAGCTTCGGCAGCCATAATGGCACCCTTGTGCCTGCATCTCGTCAGAATCTGGATCATCACTTCCATGCACATTTTGATCAGCTGTGGGGACAAAGACTGGGTCTCTATTAATTTAGCGGACAACAGCGAGCACTCCTTTAGGTTTAGCCAAGCGCACGCCAGGACCAGTCGGCGCTCTTCGGAGATAGAATTATTTGTGACGTCTTCAGGGTCGTCATCTTCTGCCAATTCATCCAGGGCCTCATCAATCTCCGCAAATGAAGCATTGGAGTCTCTTGAGCCTCCTAGCTTACTTAGCATTGAATCAGTGCTAAGTCTGATGGCAGCCACTAACTTCACAATTAAGCTTTCCTTCAGCAGTTCTTCAGTTAGCAAGAATCTGATTGCTGTGAAGATTCCGTGCATGGGCGACTCCTTGGCCAAGACTAAAAAGTTGGCCTCACTTTTACCCAACAGTACCGAATAAGCTTCTATTAGGCCCTCAATGAGACTGCCTTTCACGGGGTTGCATTGAACTATCAAGTCGTCTTTAAGGACGTCTTCCACTTGCAAATTTGATTTCTTCAGCCACCGAGAGACCATCTGTATCATCCCAGCTCCATTCTCGCAATCCGAGAACTTGGGACTGTTGATCAGTTTGACAGAGTGTACCAATACTTGCTCGATCTCATGTCTTTCAACTTGAAATTTTTCCAACAAACTTTGTGCAAGCTCTCTGATGTCACCCATGTAGAACTGCATGCAGAAAAGCAAAACTCCCAGGTGCTTTTTAGTCTTGAAGGTGAAAATGCTTTTGGATCTGCACAGCTCCAAGAGTTCTGCAGGACTTGCGTTTCCGCTTGCTTTGTTCTTGCCCACGGAGGAATCACAGTCAAAGAAGATCTCAGAGAAGAGACTGAGCAGCTGCAGAGCGGTTGAGAGACGTTGATAGTTGGCACCAGGAAAGCAGTTAGCAAATAGCATTTCCAGGATGCTATCCAGATGCTGGATCAAGGAAGTCACTTCAAGTTCAAACTTCTTCCTACGTAACGCTGTCGTCAAAAAGTCTCTGCACCTCAGAAGCACAACAGCAAAGTCTCCGAGAATATTCTGTCTGAAGGCCGCGCAGTCCACAGCCATGTTGGTCTCCAAGAAGTTCTTTATAAAGGTCACTTCCATCGAGGTTGGCGCAGAACCTTTCTTTTTCGTGCAACATACGGCGGAGAAAGCCGCCCAGCGCACAGACGGTAAGAGATGATCTCCACAGGAGTTAATTCGCCTCCAATGAGCTTCATTTAACTCCTTAACGCTTCCCTGAAGTCTCTCGACTTTTAGAATGAGCAAAATCGCAGCTAATTCTCTCCCACTCTCATCGTATTGCGCTAATTTGGAAGCCAGTTTCTCTCCCGAGCCTTCAACGCTCTTTATGGTGGCCGCCAGCCAATGATTGATAGCATTATTAGCTATTATCTCCTTTTCAGAGGTCAGCGACCTTGCAAGGGCCTCGCAGAAATGCTTCTCCCAATCGTCCAGGGTCAGTTCTTGAATAGCACACTTGTAGACGGCGGCACCAGAAGTCGCCAGATAATTTGACCTCAGGGTCTGAGCTAAGTTGATGCCTAAACCATCGAACTTTTCTAAGATTGACGCCACCCCCACCCTTGGCATGAGGGAGACTAAAGCCGGATATTTGGCCTTGGTTTGCCACCCGAAGTCTTCAATAAACTCTCTTGTCATCTCTGAAACAACCAGTTGATAATTCTTTTCGTCCAGAGTTTTCATGAGGTCGAGCGTGTTGGCGAATACTGAGGACACGAGGTCGGGCACACCTTTCAAAGGGTGTTCCCAGTTGGCGGCGACGACTTCGAGAATCATTTTTGGTGCTCTATCTCTTATTAAGTCTGGTAATAAAGTTTCTCTGGAGGCAAGTTCCTTCAACCGGAGCGACAGCAGGGTCAAGGACTGGAAGTTCTGGTAGGCATGCGTCATGGGCTTGGCGCAATAGGATTCTAGAGTGTTCACAATCTTGACCAGAAGCTCTTCATTCAACAAAACTTCGTTTTCTCCAGAATTTAGCACTCCCGAGACCATGCAAGATGTCGCAAATTCCCCTACAGCCTCACACCGGTCGAGTAGAAAGCTATATGTCTCTGCCAGAGCATCAGTGTCGCCTAATTTCCTCTCCAATCTGGCCAGGGACGTGGCTGCGACCAGAGGAACCTCGACTGAGAAATTATCGCTCGTTAAGATCTTGAACAGGAGGTCAGACGCTTCTTGTCCTTCTACTTCATTGTCAATGAGATGCACAAGGACCTGCAAGAGCAGAAGGAAGGAACGAATATGAATGACTGGTTGAGCGTTCGAGATGAAAAACTTGCCTTCAAACAAGCCATGTTATGGTGAGTTGTCGTGTGACAACTGACTTCTTCCTTGACGAACTCTTCCAAGGTCCGGAAGCAACAACTGAGGATGTTCTGGCCGTCGGCCTCAACGAAGGGAACCAGACAGGGACACAAGTCATAGATCCGCAGAACTACAAAACATTTTTGAAAAAAAAAGTTCTGCAAGCTTGTTATCGGCATCACCTTTCTCCGGGTCTGGGTCTTCATTCACCGGCACGAGCCGAAGGTAGACACCCCGGAGCTGTTCGTCGTCGAGGTTGAGGCGATTCTTTTGTGTGTCCTTCAGCAAGGTGGTGACCTGCACGCGGTCCAAGAGGATTGCTGAGCCTTGGGACATGGTAGATCAGCAGAGCTGGATGTGACTGATGAATACTAAGTGATGTAGTCGGGGCCCGAGATTTAGCTCTTGGTCTTGTCAGCGTCAAGATACCTTGACGCTGATCCCCACATGGTCCCCGCCAATGCCGCGCCGGCGGAAGCAGCTGTCTTGACGGCGTATAAACAGCTGACTGCAGCTCCTGTTCGGTCTACGCACGGGCCGTGGGTCTACGTGCAGCTGACGAAGAGTCGTAACAAAACAAACGTCAGTCGAGTCGACTGGGCAAAGCAAGCCTTTTGACTACTTTATGGTGACGGACGTCCTTCTCGCCGTCGTGGTGGTGGCCGCTGTTGTCTGGACGTTGCTGTTCACATTTGTCAGATGGAGGCGCCGGAGGAGATTAAGCGGATCAGTCAAAACTCTGATCGTCTTAGGCTCCGGCGGACATACCGCGGAAATGTTGGCTCTGGTCTCGCCGCTGGACAAGGAGGTGTACAATCCTAGGTAGGAGTATTATTTAGGGAACCGTAACACCGCTAGGCTCTCAGTTACGAAGTTATATTCAATAGACGTACAGTTAATAAATAATGGATTTTAAGGGTATACGTGGTGGCCTCCACTGACGTGCACAGTGAGAGACGCGTCAGAGACTTTGATGAGGACGCCATCGTGGCCGTGATTCCCAGGGCTAGAGAGGTCGGCCAATCTTGGATTAGTTCGGCCTGGACGACGTTGGTCTCTCTTGCGGCCTCGTACAAACTTCTGTTGGCTGAGGACCCGCAGCTAGTGCTTGTGAATGGCCCCGGCACGTGTGTGCCTGTCTGTCTGGGTGCCTGGCTCAACAGTCGGCTCTTGCACTTGGGCCCCGTCAAGATCGTTTTCGTGGAGAGCGTGTGCAGAGTCAAAACGCCCTCATTGACCGGGAAGATCCTGGCACCCTTTGCTGACGAGTTCTTGGTGCAGTGGCCCGAGCTTGCAGGCTCTTGCAAAAAAGCTGCCAAGTACGTGGCAAGATTTGTGTGATATTCATTTACGTGTACAGTCTCAGTGAATGCGCTACATACAGTACAATAAACAATCTGTAGTTGCCAACTAGAGACGAAATAGATCAGTATCTGGTATCTATCTCTGTACAATACAGGCTGATCATTACGAGTAATCTTCATCGTCATTCTTTTCCTTGGTCATAGATGATCCTTGAAGAGGTTGTTGAACTCCCACAGTAGGTGGCGGCAGCTGCTGTTGCTGTTGCAAAGCCACCTGAGCTGCCATCTCCTAAAAATATATATATATAGAATAGAAGAAATTACTTGCAAGGCCGCGAAGGATCACTGACTTGTTCTGCTGCTGCAGCTCTGGCCCTTGCAAAGAGTTCTTGTTGCTGCCTCAGCAACTCCTCCTCAGGGATGCCCAAGTTCTCCAATCTGGTGCTCTGGCGACGCCTCTTGGCAGCGACTTCCTTGCAATCCGTCAATACAGACTCACAGTCTTTGCGGAAGTCGCCGTAGCCCAAGCTATCCAAAGCTATTCGGATGTGGAGAGTCAAGGTTGCTTCAGCGAAGGTATTGTCAATAGAATGGATATATTACCTTGGAGAACATGCTCGGGGCTGATTGTCTTCTTTTGCTGCCTGTTGCATAGTTCGTTGGCCTCGGAGCTTACAAGGTGGATAAACTCGGTACAACAGTTCAACACCAACTCGCGGGCCTCGTTTGCAACTCTGACAAATCCACGTTCATTTAGTTATGGTTATAAGCAATCCCTCGTAGCAGATTGAGGTTTTACTCAAAACTAGCTGCTATTAGCTGGTGTACCTGATATTAGGACAGAGCTCCTTTATCATTTTGTTCATGGCCGCCCGTGGAATGGTAATGTCATCGTCAGATCCAGCAGCTCCTCCTGGTGGGGAGGGCTCGTCCATAATGAATGAGGTACCTAGGAGAATAGTTCAGATAGGTATATGAGTATAATAATAATAATTCATCTCTTGGTGATCTAATGACTGGAAGCACCATCACATTTATATGACATCATCTTGAACGCAACGTTTGATCAATTTTAAAAGTCCACCAAAGTCTCGTACAATGCATCGCAGTCTTGTCTTTTGCCCTGTGACTTCGCAAGTTGTGAGGACGGCAACACCCTATCAACGACCTCCAGGTGTTCTACTCCAAAGATGCACATTCTTCCGCCCTCGTTCAGGTACAAGGTTTGATATGGCGGCTTTACTCTTACCTCGCAGCCGGGCAAAGAAGAGAAGTCAAAGTCTTTCATATGACTCTTCTGAACAATTAACTCATAATGAGTCCTTGGCTGAAGTAATCCGCGGGCAATGAATCTTCTCCAGCCTATAACTTTCTCTCCATCGTGAATTTCTATGCCCACTTGGACTAACAGCTCTTCTTGTTGTAAATTCCTTAGATTCATCGTTGCCCCCAGATGATCCTTCAGGGCTAGATCGGAGTTTCTCTGCTTTAAAGCTCTCTCCAATGCTGCCAAAAGTCCAGACCTTCTTCTTCGTCTGACTTTTCTGTTCCGGAGGTGCGAGTCGAGGACACTTTGGGGGACAATCCACTGCGAGCTCTGCGCCTTTACTTCTTCGTTTCTGTTTTCAGGGGAAACGATGTCTTTCTCTTTCTTCTCATATTCTTCAGCAGAGCTGTGTACAGACTCTATCGAGGGACTGTTACTACTGACCCAGTCTTCTTGGACTAACTTTCTCCAAGTTGCAGAAGATCCCTCTCTAGTGCACTTTTCACGCAAAACATCTTTTGCAGGAGAGTCACTAATTACTTGAGTGGCCGTAGGCACTTCATCGTCTAGTTTTTTGTGTCTCTTATTTTGTGGAGAAGAGCTTTCCAGTTCTTCTAATCCAAACTCTAAAACCTTGATCTGAGGGCGTAAGTTTTGCAGGCGCTGCCGAGAAGAGGTGAATACAGGTGACGAAAGGCGGAATGTCTCTGTTGTCGTGACCTCTTGGCTTTGCTCCACCGTAATCTCCTGAGAGGCTGGGATGGCTTCTTTGGGGGAGGCAGAGAAGCTGAGGCGATGTGTCCCAAAGGCCGACATAATGTCTGAAATTTGAAGTAGATAATGTTTAGTTTGTGTAAAAGTATGATGGAAAGTTTGTACACAAATTCAGCAAGTCAAGCAGATCCTGAAGAAGAGGACGATGACACAGTCTGTGGGAGGTTAAACCCGCCTCCAATAAATTTTGGTCTGAAAACTGAGACGCCAGCATACGCAGACACTGGACGAACATTCGGTTTCCTGACCGGAAGAGTCTCCTTAAGTTTCTGATACTTCCGATTCAGATCAAGGTATTTTCTCCGGGAGGACTCGAGCTCCTTGGAAACTGCCTCCAACTTCAGTTTGGCCTCTTCCAGCTGACTCGACCTCATATTGCTCTCGGCTGCGGCGGTCTCAGCGGTGTTCTTTAGCGCTGCTAGTTTAGCCCTCTCTGCCGCCTTCTCTTCAACGTTGGGTCTGATTAGCTCACTTTTAGCCGTCATTCTGGCTAAAGAGTTGCTCAACTCTGCTACCGTCTTCTCCCGCTCTGTGATCACTAGATCGCGGTCCACAAGCGCCTGATCACGGGCAACCAGTCGCTTCTGGAGTGCCTGGATCTTGCAGATCAGCTCGTACGTACACGGATCGGAGGACTCCGTCCTGCGCCAACGGTGCACGACCGGGACTGCCGCCTGCGCCTCAAGTGCAGCTGCTCTGGTTCTCTCTTTGAGCAAGTCTCTCTGAAGCTGCAGGACTTCTTTGCGCAGCTCCTCGGACTTCTTGGCCTCCTTCTCCATAAGTGCAGCCTCCCTGCGAGACCGCCGGACCTCCAGCTTGAGGACTCTGGCGTCCTCCACGCGCTCTTGGTACTTTTTCTCTCCTCGCTCGAGCACTTTTTCTTGTATGGAAGTCTTGCGAATTGCAGCCTCCAGCTCTTCCTCCTTTAAGGACAGCCTGCGATTCACCGTCGATCTGTCTCTTAGGGCGATTTCCAGCGACGCTTGGCAGCGCTCTAACTCTTTCTTCAAGGCTCTTTCTTTGTCCTTGACAAGATTCAAGGCCTTCTCTGTCTCTTTCTGTTTATTATGCGCAGTTTCAAGTTTTTCTCTGCCTTTCTCCACCTCCGAATTCATATCCTCCTTCTCTTTGAGTAGCCTCTGCTGAGCCTGGGACTCCCTGGTCAGCACCGCCTCTTTGGCAACCATTTCTTCCTTGAGCTGATCAAATTGATGTTGCAGCACCCTCAACTTTCCGCGGAGATCGCCAACCTCATCTTGGGCCTCCGTAAGAGTCTTGGCCAATGCAGCTCTGTCGTTCCTTGCCGCCCTGAAGAGGTTGGCTTGACCTGCAGCCTCAGCCTCCCGCTCAGCCAATTCTCGTCTACAAGCCGCTGCCTCAGCCTCGCAGTCTCTCAACGCATCTAGAAGTTCATCGACTTTTCCCGCCAGATTTTGAGCTTCTCTCACATAATGGTCCCTCTCCTCCTCCAGTGTCGCCATGGTCCTTAACTGCTTCTGGCACTTGGACTCTAGTTGGCTCTGACTGCGTCTCTCCCTAGCAGCGACCTCGGTGGCTTCGGTGGCCTCTCTGGCCTGACGACTATTCGCTGTGGCCGCGCGCTTCAGTTGCATTTCCAAAGCAGTTACATCCTGCTTCTTCTTGTCGAGACGCTTCTTGTCAACGAGAGCCTGATGTTTTCCTTCAGACACCTGCTTCTTCAGTTCTGCAATCTCCTCCTTCAACCTTGCTCTCTCCGCCTCAAGTGCCGCCACGGTCTTGGCAGATGCGACCTCTTTTCTTCGGCAATCTTCGAGCTCTTTATGGCTCTTTGCAAGATCATTGCGGCCTCTCTCGATCAGAGTTTGCTTCTCTGCTATTTCTCCATCTTTTCTCGTGCTTTCCTTCTCATTCTGTTGTGACGCCAACGCTGCGGCCTCCAGCTGCGACTCCAGCTCGGCGGCTACCGCCTTGGAGTCCTCCAGCATCTTTTGAAGCGAAGAATTGAGAGTTCGTTGTTCCTCCAAGGCTTCTTCTAACTTGGACACGCTTCCTCTGACAGCAGTCGCTTCATGGTTAAGTTGGTCAATCTGGCCTACTTTTTCCTCTACTTCAGCTTTGAGCTGCTTGACTTCTCTTTCAGTGCGCTCCTTGCGCCTGATCTCACGATTCATCTCATTGGTTCTGGACTGGAGTTCACCAGTTAAACCTTGGACTTTCTGCTCAAGTTTCAATTTTTCATCCTTAAACTTTTTGATCTGTGACTCGAGCTTTTCTTCATTCAGCTTCAAGTCAGCAACTTCCGCTCTGAGAGCATCTCTTTGGCCAGAAAGCTCATCCCTAGTCTTCCTGAGCTCGTTTAGGCTGGTGTCTTCGGCGCCCACAGTCTTCTCCTCAATAACCTTGGTCAGATTTTGGATCTCAGTGTTGAGCGCCTCGATCGTCTCCCTGGCGCGCTCCTCCCGCTCTTGCGTCAGATCGACCATCTTCCAGGCCTTCTCGGCCTCCTTGCGCAAGCCGGCCAGAGCGCGGCGATCCTCCACGGCGGCATCCGCAGCGGCATCCGCCCTGGCACCCTGCGCCGCGATCTCTGACAGAAGCTCGGAGCACCGAGTGGTGAGGCGGCGGCGAGCGCGGTGGCCTCGTTCCAACGCGGCGAAGAGCTTTTCATACTCTCCGCGAAATGCATCCATGGCCTTGTCCTGGGACAGCTCAGCCAAGACCTCTCGGATCTCGGCAGAGAGCGTCTCGAAGGCCTCGTCATCATCGGCCTCGCCGCTCTCGGTGGCGGCCACAGTCTCATTTTCGTCGGTGGACGACGAGGGCGCGTCAGCGTCGTCGCTCAGGTCAATCATAGCGACTTCTGGAAGCCGGAGAAAATTGGGTCGACGGAACTCACCTTCTTATTGATCAATCCACGCTCGGACCCCGTCTTCTTCCTCCTCGGGACCTCGAAACGAGGCTTTCTCCTGTTTCTTCGAACAAATTCATCGCCGAGAACTGAATGTTTTGTTTGCTTGCGATTCTCTCACAGCGTTAGAGTTGCCATGAACGTAACGTCTAATGTAACTTTTGGTCCTCAAATCCGACATTTTGGAGCATGTGAGAGTGGCTCTGTGCACAGCTAATGTAGAAAGAACGACAACGTTGAGCGACCTCGACATGATTAGCAGGTGTCAAGGTGAACCTGCCTACTGCAACTTGACGGGGCCCAGGAACCTGGCTAGGTGGCAGCGCTGACGCTGGAGACAGAGAGCCTAAACTAGGAGAGAAGCTTGTTGTGTTTTATCCAAGCAGCACTAGCAGAAAGTAGAAGTAGGAATGTGAAAGTGAAAAAAAAGGAAAAGAAAGTTGTGTCTGCAGAGATCGAGGCTCCATCCCAGAATCCCGGTGCGCGGCCTCGCATTCTCGACTTTCTGGCGAGGCTGCTCTAAACAGAGAGAAGAGAGTCGGGGAAGGTCCAAGACAAGCAAGAAGAAGCTCTCTTCTCGGAGTGAATTGGGCGGCCCAGCAGAGAGGAGGCTCGACAGTCGACACACGTAGAGAGAGAAAGTCCAAGTGAGTTTCCACTATGAACACGTCCGCTTTCAGTGTTATATGGTACGTATACATATAGAGTGGAGGAAAGAGAGAGAAAGCGGCGGCCTTGGAATCATTAGTAGAACCTTAATGATGCTAGGTCCGTGCCAGGAAAGAAACGTCCTAGGGATAGGAAACAAAGAATAATTGGCTTCGATTATACGAAGAGAATATAGTGGGTTTTGAACCTGAAGAGGGAGCGAAGAAGTAGGCTTCGTCATGCCGGAGCCCGGTGGAGGTGAACCGTTTCATCTGGCAGGTTTGATCTTGGCCAGAGGAGGCAGCGAGTCCATCCCGCTCAAGAACCTGGCGCCACTGTGCGGCCGATCGCTCTTGGCCCGCGCACTGGACGCCGCGGCGACTGCCAACTGCTTCCATTCGCTGTGGGTCTCCACTGATCACGTCGCCATCGCGGCCGAGGCCGTGGCTTACCCGGCAGCTTCGGTCCGTGTGTTTCGTCGATCGCCTGAGCACGCGCGCTCAGATTCACCGTCTGTTGACGCCGTCGCCGAGTTCTTGTCTGCGCGCTCCGAGGTCTCCGCCGTCGGGCTGATCCAGTGCACCTCGCCATTCGCTGATCCCGCGGCCATGAGACGAGCTGCCGACTTCCTCACGCAATCCGGAGGAGACTCCGCCTTCGCCGTTACTCGTGCAAAGCTCTTCCGCTGGGGTGAATCCAGCAGGACCCCACTCAACTTCGACCCTGCAGACCGACCACGACGGCAAGACTGGCGCGGGGATCTCGTGGAGAACGGGATGTTCTACTTTGTTCGGCGCCGTCTGGTGATCGAGGAGGGAGTGTTACAGGGTGGAAACATTTCACTAATTGAAGTCTCTCCAGATCGATCGCTGGAGATCGACACACCTTTGGACTTGGCAATAGCGGAGGCCGTGGCCAAGGCCTCGCGCTTGTGGCAAGAAAGTAGCAAAGGAGAACTCATGGAAGAAGATGAGAGACGTTCTGAGACAAAGCAATAATAACAAGCATGACTGCTCAACTCTCCCTACTCTTTTCTCTCGCCTTCCCTCCCCCCATGATAGCACGAATGCTGCCTTTACTTCTCTCTTATATCATGTGAGTCAGAAAAACAGGCTTATTTTATCGTTACTGTCTAGAACATTAAAAGTAGCCAAATACCCGCTACCACCTATGCACTCACAGTTGGTCTTGTGCCTTTGCTGGTTTATTATTGTACTTGTTTCGGGCCAGGTTGTTTAATTTGACTCGCATGGTGTGTTATCAGAGTTATTACAGTTTAAGGATGACCTTGCCTCTGCGCGACCACTTGGAACCTTTGTCGGTCTTTCTGGTGAAGAAGGGCGGTAGCGGAGACCGCCTGCTCTTCCGATACCCCTATTCAGAGCCCGCCAAGAAAAAGAAGAAAAATCGCGAAGGTGGTGGCAGCGGGACCCTCAATGGCGGCACAGAGGACGACTTAATCGAAAAAAACCCGTACGCGGCGGTGGTGGCGGAAGACATTGGCGTCAGGGGCGACGAAGGCGATCGGCTGACGGATAGGAACCTCATCAACTACCCCAGCAAGCATTTGTCGAACTTGGTTAGGAATGGGAAGTAGTTCCTGTTATTAGCTGTTTTATTCACCACTGCTTTTAGTTCACTGTCAGCCCTCACTTGTGCGGCAAGAAGTTTGAACTGAAGGTGGACGATGTCAGATTTGTAGGCCACCCGCTCAGTCTGGAGCTTACTAAGGAGGACGAAGTCCTTTATCCAAGGTGAGGACTTTTTCTGTGCCAAAAAGATGCGCAATTGTGTCAGTGTCAACCATTTCAGGTATAAGAGCAGTTCCGCAGACTCCTCCATGACCATGTTTAATGTGGTGTTTGCCCTCAGTACCTCTGCCACGTACTCAGTCGTTACCTGTTATCATGACCTTGCCATGAGGTTGGCTTCGGCCATTAAGGCCGAAGAAAGGTGAAGAATAATAATAAGTCGGAGCAAACAGCTTTTGGACGAACGTCATTGACCCTCAGGAGTGATGGCTACTTGTACAAGCAGAGCCAGATCATGATTGCTGCCCAGGACGAAGTTTCTTCGATGCCCGAGGAGAAGAGACCCTCTCCATTTGCTCTCTGCCTCCAGTATAAGGATGCTGAGCTTGCCAGAGCTCTTAAGAGAACTTTCGACGAAAGCAGTCATACAGGTAACCTTACCAAAGTGTAACACATAAGGTTTTGTCTGAACTTGCTGATTTTTGTCACTTGAGTGGTAATCATGACTGTAGTGACACAAGGATAGAAATGAAAATGTCCAAGATCTGCTTGTGCTCGAGCAACTTTTTCTAGGTTACGTTGACGTCCGCTTGAATGGGTGGTCAGAGGTGCTTTTTTGCCTTCCCCAAAAGGTTCATAAGAAGGTGAACACCAGTTTACTGGTCGAGCCCGAAGCCATTGCGGCCATGGACTCGTCCGTTAGGCCCTATCACGCCCTGCTCTTACTCCAGGTAATAGATAATTTACGTTAATCAGTTGATAATTCACTTTTTGCTTCATGCATTTTTTCAATTTTAAGGACAAGGCCGAAATCATCGATGAGCTCCCTCTCGACTACAACACAGCCGTCCGCAAGGTGGTGGAGGAAGCATCACCCGTCAAGAGCTTCAGCATGTTGTCTGCGGATACCGGACTGCTCTATCCATTTGTGAGCTGGAGATATTTGCGGGGGACCAAACAGTTTTAGTTTTTTATTAAATCTGTTGCAGGTGTTCAACATTGGCATCCACTTACTATATTGGGGCAAGGCCACCATTATCTATCCTCTGTGTCACTCCAACGTATACGTCATTTCTCCTCATGTCCCCTCTCACCTTAGTCCGCAGTTGCTTGAGCGATTCGCCGAGAGGTTCCAGCCAGGTCCGAGCCTGCCGGATTTCTTACAGGTATACTGTCTATATTGCATTTCATCACATTCTTAATTAGTTGTTTGAAAAGTCTTTTTTTTTCTTTCTTCAGCTCTTCTCCCTGCCGAACTCTGTGGCGCAGGCGCTGCCTCCGGTTACGCCAGCCGAGGAGCGCCGGCAGCTCGCCGCCGTCGTCGTCTGGTGCCTCCAGCACCATCTCTTGGTGCAGCTGCATAAGTTCATCATGCTTACTATCCTGGCTGATAAACCCACGATCCTTCCGGACCCTCTAGAGGAACCTGGCAAAAACGACAGGGATGAAATTCCCAACAGACAAAAACAGCAGAATGACGAATCCTCATGGCCTCCACTCGAGACCGTCCGGGAGGCAGAGGCCACGGGATGCTTCGGTCGTCGAACGCAGCTATTGCGAGGCATGGGCAGCAAAGACGAATTGCTCGAGGTCTTCAGCGAGAGAGAGCGGGAGGAGCTGCTCAAGATTCCTGCGTCATCTGGGTCAAATTTGGACGATTTGAGGCTTTTCGTGAGATTGGCACCCTACTTCAATGGGAAGTATCACGTGGAAGAGATCATGTATCACGAGAACGTGAGGCGAAGTCAGTTGCTGCAGGTAGTGGACAAGTTCAGAAAGGTGCTGACAATCCATGAAACCGAGGATACCAACATGACCAGATATTTCAGTCAGTCAGTAAGGGCCAGCTGAATGAACATATACTATGATAATGTTATTAACTTTTATTAGCTGGGACTTCCTGCAAGAACTACATTTAGTTGTCAGAATCAGATTGGGCTGATGCTCTTTAAGTACCATAGTGTGAAAATACTGTTGTACCTGTCTCTCAGTCACCATATGTTACTGTTCAATTGCAAAAACTGAATACGTTGCGGCACACTTGTCCTCATCTGAATATACGTACTGTGATGGTCAGGGTGCTTTGTGCCTCGTGCAGTAAGTAGCTTGGTGTGTCGGATACATGACTGCGTGCTGCGTGTTGGTGTACACAGCACTGCAGCTATAATTTTTAGCGACAGAGCAATGCCACACCGATAAGTAATTTGAATTACGTGAGACCTTTCAAGAACTATCTACATTGTTAGAATACTCCCTTTAGTGAGTCCAGGCCTTTTGCGCTCACTGTGCAAGTGCTCAGGAAAAATTTTCTCGACCAACTGGTTTAAGTGCTCGTTCTCTGTACCTTGTTCACTAAAATAGGGTGGCAAATAGTCACGGGATAGCTGACCTTTGTGACCGAGAGAACCTGTGATGATCCCCATCTTAGAGAAATCTTGTCAACAACTCTTGAAATAGTGTCACATAATATCACGTTGCTACCACTTCGAATAGTTAGAGTAATGTCATTACAAGTAATGCATTTGTTCAATCAAACTTATCTAGGTAAAAATAGTTCAGAGGAGGAAAAATACGACTAAAACTTGTACTTTTATCTTCTACCCGCAAACTCTGCTGGCAAGCAAAATTTGCTTTCCATCAGTTGAAACATCATCTTCTAAAAAAGCTCAAATCATGGAGCTCCGCATTAGTTTTGATAGGGCAGCTAAAAATGGCGCACCCGGTACAGCTGACAATTTCCAAGAGATATTCTTGGAACTTGTTAAACAACACAGCAGCCAAAGAGGAGTTCTTGACAACTCAGCAGCTCCACTTTGGGGGAGGGGGCTAAAAAGCTGCCCTTATCTATGGACAAGACGGTGGTTTTTTGAGAAATTTGCGCATTTCACTGTGCCCAACCTGTACATGGATCATGGATTTCTGTCATCACTCGCAGTCGTCAGATGCAAAGCTACAGACACATTGTAGGAATTTATTCCGGCAGAGTTCGATTTGTGCTTAGTAGTTGCAAAATTTAGTGTCCAACTCGCTTCAACATGGCAGTCAAGCATAGGCAGGAACGACCTCACCAAGGACAATATGGGCCAGGGGCAGAGATTCTACACAATAGAGGATCTTCATGATATTGATCAGGAAAATGGGAAATTTTGTCCTAAAATTTGCTAGATTTGGTGTGAATGTGGTTAATATTGATAGCCTTGCAGCTATAGCTAGCCTTACCGCTTGTTCCAGAGCTTGCCATTTAGCGATTAGTGTACATTTTAGAGGGTGGAATTTATCTTATCACACGTGCTCGTCTACACATATGAAGCTGAACTTGAGCCCGAGTTTTAGAACATACGCACAGTGGCGGCAAAATTTAGAGCCCGACTGACTTCGACGCGAAAACTGGACCTGATCGAGTAGAAACAGGCTCGACGTCATCAAGAACAATAAAACTATTTTTGTTCCTAAACATTGTTAGAGATGACTAAGGTGGCGAGGAGGGTAATGACCTTGAGGCTGTCTTACCAGCACCAGTGCCATCTTTTCACAAAATTAGACTGCTCATGCATAGGGTTAAATCAATGCCCCAAATGTCTCTTTGGGCAGAAATTTTGAGCACGCTTAGGATGACTTTCAGAAATTCATCTGACTCCAAATTTTGCCAGCGCTGCATTTCAAAGTAAAACAGATGCGTAGATTTCTAGCGTCGTCTTCAAGAAAATTTTCACTGCAATCTCGCCGCTTCGTTTCATCACGCTTGAACTTTGTGGCTGTGTTTTTAAGACTATTGAGCTCAAGTGCTGGCGTGGGCAGAGGAGACATTCTTGCGTTCAAATGGGGTAATGATATCTAAGACCTTGAGAATTACTTGTAAGTGATGACTTTGTTTATGCTTTCAGACTAAGGGCTCAATCGTTAACCGGGCAATGTCAATTTATAGAAACGCAAGATTTAAGAGGAGTGTGCATTATGTCTGGATGTCGGCCTTGTAGACGACGCCAATAACCTATTTAGCTTCCTCCTCCCGTCACCCGTGCGTGCCTTTCATACCAGTTTTTCATGTTTCACATCTAGTTTCTTGCCACGACCGTTCTTCAGTTTTCAGTTAATCTCTTGACCTCTCGCACGCGCAGTGTACACAGTTCATAATGATTCCTTCAGTTTGGCATTGTATCGGAAATGCAGCAATCACCGACTGCTGATGCATTTGCTACAAGTTCAGTAATTCAGCTTTTGAGTATTATTCAGGATGTGCTGCGGCTTCTTCGCCGCCGTAAACTACACCAAGCAGCAATGGCTGGTGACGATCACCTTCATTGTGGTCAACTTCTGCAACGCGATGTGTGTCTCGATGCAGGTGAGACGTGGGCAAGACTATTGTTGTACGACTTAAGACAGTTCAATTTCTTCTCATGCCAATCCCAACCTCATTCAGGCCCCTTTCTATCCCCATGAGGCGGAGAAAAAGGGTTGTATCCCTTCTGAGTACGGCCTAGTCTTCGGCATCTTTGAGCTCACGGTGTTCCTTGTTAGCCCAATCATTGGCGCAAACCTCAACAGGCTCGGCATGAAGGTGGCGTATTGATGCACCCTGCATGATCGTGATGGCGCTCAAATAGTCTTCTCTTCCCCCTCCCCCTTGAAGGCCACGCTCAACATCGGCATTGGTACTGTCGGGGTCACTTCAATCCTCTTCGGATTGCTGGACAAGATCGAGAATGGCAAGGTCTTCTTGGGGTTGTCCTTTGCTCTCAGGATCATTGAGGCATGCGGCAATTCCGGCTTTCTCACCGGCAGCTTTTCCATGATCGCCAAGGAGTTCCCCAACAACATCGCCTCCATGTTCGCCATCCTAGAGACCTTTTTCGGCATTGGAATGATATTTGGTCCCACCGTAGGCGGCGCCCTCTACGAGCTGGGAGGATTCACACTGCCATTTGCTGTCCTTGGAGGTGTGACCTTGACATTCAGTGTCTACAAGTGAATTATGCCTTTTTGTTTATTTTTATGTGCGTGCTCAATGTAGCTGTGCTAGTATTAGCCGCCATCTTCACTTCGTTCGTGCTCCCCAACCCACGTCAGGACCCCGGCTCAGACCACGAGAAGCCCAGCATCTGGAGGGCCCTCAAGGTCCCCTCTATCGTCATGGCGTCCTACAGGTAAGTCTTTTACTAGTCATCAAAGGATCGCAACTACATACTATTTACCAGTAGTACATACTGTATAACTTGACGAACCACTGAACGGTAGAATGCAGTGGCCGTCGGTTAAATTATCTCCGATAGAAAACTGCTTTCCGAAGCACAATGTGTGCACGGCCAACAATGTTGCATTAATAAGATTTATCCCTAAGAACGATTTACCTCTGTCTGGACACTTTCTGGCATTGACTGCAGTCTTCCGAAAGGCCCTGACAACAGTGCTGACCTCCTTCGTGGCCCTGGTGCTGCTGCGACGTGAGACAGTTTATCTGACGGACCCTGTATACCTCTTTTGCAGTGTGTCCTGTTCAGCTGCCAGCCTAGGGTTCATCCAGGCGACTCTGGAACCTCACATGAGAGATTTCAATCTCTCACCGCTGTACATTGGCTCCATGTTCGTCTTCAGCGGAGCCACCTATGGTGAGCAAACTTTCAGACAATTCTCTCAAAAGTTGCATGCGTTCATACATCTTACAAATTTAAGGGATTTCTGCTCCAATATGGGGCTGCATCTGTGATCGCAAGCCTCCAAAAGCTGTGGCCCTTATTGGGTCGATACTCATCATGTCGGGATTCTCGTTGATGGGGCCGCTGCCGATCATCCCGCTAAAGAAAACAGTTCCTATCATCGTGGTGTCACTTCTGCTGCATGGTACATACAAACAAACAGTGATATTCGTAGATCCAGAATCTTGATTTGACATGAGCTGTTGCTTGTGGACTACTTTTCAAAGCCTTCAAAGCTTAAGGCTTGGCCTGAGAGCCTCCAAGCTTGTATCATATATCCCTACCCCAGTCCCAATCCCTATAATAATAACTCATGGTTTTCAACACCAGTTTCCACAGCTCTGCCCCACTGATACTGTGTTCTAATGTCGTTTTCAGGCGTGCCTTGTTTGTATGTAGATGTGCACCAAATTTCAATGTGTTTCTGAGCTCATTTTTGAGTGGTGAAACGTATATTCAAATTTCCCGCCGAAGCATACTCCGATCCGGTAGAGAGCCAGCAAGACCAGTAAATCGTAAATCGACTGATGCATGAGATAACATGATACCATCTTGTGATTCTGAGGCCAAGCTTAAGCACTGAAGCACTGGAAATTAATGCACAAACATACCAACCCCTCCGTGGTTTGACACAAAATCTCACGTTACAGGCGTTGGTCTGGGAGCAGAGGTGGTGTCCGGCTTTGCAGATGCTCACAAGTCAGCCATTGCTGTAAGTATGGATGCTTTTGCAGTGCTTTCATCCCGATATCAAGTTGCATCAATGTGCAATCCACTGTCAAGGCTGGCTTTCCTGACACTATTGACACTTATGGCCTCATTTCTGGCCTGTGGACTTCTGTCTTCGCATTGGGTGCCTTCATTGGCCCCACCGTGGCCGGAATTCTCTTCGACGCCGCAGGATTCCCCATGGGGACCCTATTCATCATTTCCACCCAAGCCCTCGTGTTCTGTCTCATGATTGGCTTCAACCTCGTACAGCTGTTTCGCAGGTCCTGCTTGTGCCATGCATTTCATACCACGTTACTCGTGACACAGTAACTAAAGGATGAGGTCTCATATTAAAGGACTCCTCCAGTCGTGCCAAAGGAAGATGAAGAACAGCAGCAAATTAATTCCGACGTGACGAATGAACAAAGAGGGTTGCTTGAAGCAGAAAGGGGTGAACAAGACAAGGATGGCGATGGAGATGTTGGCTATGGAGCAGTTGAGACAGCAGAGCAGAGAAGGGCCAGGTAAGACGTGGCAAGTGAGCATCTTGGCAATCAGTTTGGGATTGTGAATCTTGATTTCTAGGGTCAGACGACGAAGGCGAAATCGTAAGTACTCCGAAGTTGTCTCCAGCAGTGTTTCCCACAGCGTGGCCAAATCCTTCAGTGTGGCGTATCCACAGTTCCTCATGCCAGGGGTGGCCAACTCTTACAGGTGAGTCTGTCGGTACAGAGCTGTAAAGGAGCACTGTGTACTGTGCTAAGCAAATTATTTGCAGAAATCCTCCTCCCTCAATGGCCGCTGCAGGAGCTATGGGCGGATCAATGGCTGACCCCACTTTTCTGGCAGATGACAGTGCAACCGACAGGCATCAAGGAATTGTAGAAGAATGATTTGATAGTCCTAAATGCTGCTCAGTTATTCCATGGTAAATCATGACGTACCATGTACGTACAGTCCTTGCCGTAAGTAATGGAATCTCGACCTCGACCTCTCGATCTGATCTGCAATGTTCGCTACTGCCTTAGCTAAGGCCACTGATCTGCATTGGCAGACCAGATCGCACTCAGCAGTAACGAGCGTTACAGACCAGATTGCGGGATGTCCCGATTGTCGACATCGAAGCATTTTGCTTAAATGTCGAAGTGTCACCCGGTCGCTCTCTTTTCGTAGCAACCTCTCAACCCGGACACGGGATTTTGGGGTGTTTGCACAAAGCACCAGAGGACCCAGGGAGTGAATCTCCCAGGAAATGGTGGACCTGTGGGGCAGGATTGCCCCACCGAAACTTCAGGCAATTTTATGAACTCCTCCCCTCAAAAATCCTAATTCGAATTCTCTTGGCATGCCCCCTCTCCAGGTGGCCTCCAACACCAAAATGGACAGCCTTGACGTTGAACCTCTGTACTCAACATTGTGCCCAAGTATCACATCTGCACATTCCACAAAACCACAACAAAATTGCACCTCAACACGTTTCAGTACAGCATATGAGATGATATCACGCTCGACTCAATTGTTTACGGCTAGGACTCTACACTAACATACCATGTCCATGCGGGTTCCTGATGTGTCCACTAAACTAAATATGACAGTTCAGTTAACTTCAGCCTTCGATGTCAGGATGAAGGAGAGTGCTTTTCCTCTCTTTAAGGTGTCACTTTCTTAAAAATATTAGACCCCATGAGTCACGACCAGTAAAGTAAACTCTTTCAGGTACCCTCTGATGCAGTTACCAAGCCTTTGCATTTGAACTCTTGTGGGGTAACTTATGCTGCACCAATGGAGGTACCTCTTGTACAGTGTTTGAGGTTGCTCAGGTTTTTGAACGACCGACCCTTTCCGTTCCATTTTGTCCTAGTCCTCACAGACTGGCTGCTCCGGTGGCATTATTGAGGTCTGTTCTCCATGCCCGATCCTCTCCGTTCGATCCAAGTCCTTACAGACTTCTTTTACCATTGAAACTGGATGATTCTCACCCACTTCTCCTTCCCAGTGTTGCCAAGTTGCTTAGAAGAGTTCCTCCGGAAGATTCCTTTCATCCTGCTTCTTTCTCTCTGTTCCCCAGTGTTTGCGAGTCTAGCAGCTCTTACAACATTTGTCTCTCGTGCTCTCGCCATAGACAGCTAATGCACAACGAGACTCGCAAGAGGCCTGGACCTTATGGAAATCTTATTCTGCAGTGGCCATCCATGTCCTCACAGGCGAGGAGTAGAGAAGGAGACTGGAAGAACCGGAGAAAGAAGATTTATCACATACATGAATACTTATGTTGTAAATGAAACTTTGGACCTTTACTTCAGCCTCAAAACGGCCTGAAAATGCACCTTCACCCCCATTTCACAGCCCGTACAACGTAGCGTCAGCAGACCAAGTTCGGGGACGATCAGTCTAGCTGGGGAAACACCAACATTGTGACAGACAAACAGACAGACTGTCTACCAACAAGGCTATGTTACCACACGCATGGGTAGAAAATGCCTCCCGCAGTACGTCAAATCAAGGGCGTCGCCTAGCAGAAAGAAATGCTGTCAACGTGCCTTTTCGAGGCACAGCGGCAATAATGATCCAGCTCGCTGTGATTCGGATCCATTGCTGGCTCCAGTATTTGTGCAAGTGCATGACGAGCTGCTTTTTGAAGCACCTACAGCTGGAGTAGGACAAGTCATTCCTAGTATCATGCAGCAGACGCTGTCTTCAGCAGTGCCTATCAGCGCAGCAGTGGATGTTGGTGATGTCCCTATGAGTCTCGAGGAATCACGGTAGCCCTTTACACCAATAAAGCCTGCACAGAAGGCTAGGTCGAAAATTGGAATTCTCCGTGGGTGTCCAAAATTTGTAACCGCTTACCATTTGAAGACTTTGTAGTCAAATGAAAGTGATAAAAAGGAGTTTTATCTATGCCCAAATGCATTTAAAGTTGCATAATACTGTAAAATAAGTTATAGTTTTTTTCTTCAGGACTTGCTGTAAAATATTTTTCTGACAAACTGGAACATATCAGCATTTTGGTGTGTGATTTTCACCCAGTTTGGCAACTTCAGACAGCCGCCAGAGCTGAAATTTACTTTCACTGCAAATTTACTACAGTGGCTTACTACATACATTTCAAATCAAGTTGGGCATAGGTAAACAGATTTTTTTTTTCAAAAGTATTTGACTGCATCTTCATCTTTTGAGTCCACGTAACAAACCCCAGCTGCTGTCAGTTAATTTCCAAAGTTGACCCCTTTTCGACCTAGCCTTTTAAGTATATATCTCATGTCATGGCGTGGACGCACCCTTAAAGACGACAACGGCGAAAAATATACAATTTCCGCAGAACTGGTGCCTTCCCGTTCGTGAAATTCCACAGCACCAAGAGACCCTGGCAGGACTTGAGCGGCGAGGACGCGCTCTACAAGGCCCTAAAAATAGCTAATCTTGGTGAAAATCTATATCTTTGGTTCCTTTGGCTGAGTAGTTGGCAAAAAGTTTCATTTGCATGCAGGCATCCCCACACTTCTGTATGGTCTGAGCGGCCTCTTGTGGGCCAGGCACGTGGAGACTGTGAGCACGAGCAAGGGTCCAGTAACGATTTACTTCTGGTACAAGGAGACTGAGGGATCCAGATACTGAAAGGTCAGTACTAGGTGTAAAACGACGGGATATAGGAGTATTGTCGTAATTTACTTAACAGCGTTCTAGTTTACAGAAACCGTCCTTCTTGTGACGAAGATGTTTCCCTCGGGATGCCAAATGACTCGGCAAATTTTATTCTGTCGGAGTAGCAACTTCATTTCTCTGAAGAACATCAAGGGATTGTCCTACCCGAGACACATCCTGAGCACTGCAGTGACTCCGTTGATGGCAGATGCTTTGTGAGTAAAGAGCAGATTGCGCCGTAAATAATGACAATTTGCCGGATGCTAACTGCACAGATTTAGTGACTCACTCCATCCAGCTCTCAGTAACAAAGCACACCTTCATCCCTCCTCATCCAATTTCAACCACCAAACAAGTATTGAGGTACTTAGAATTTAACCATCCCCAAAGAACCGACCTTGGAATCTGGTTGCGCACCCGCCAATGCTCTGTAACTGTCTTGGTTCCTCCACTGCGCTCAGCTTTCAAGTGCAAGTACAAAATGAGGAGGGTGCACACAACAAAATTCTCTGTGTGGTTGGTGTCAATGATGCCATGATTTGTAGCATGTTACACTTGAAAGCGGAGCAGAAACCAAAACAATGAAGGAGAGGAAGGTGTATACAGCATGATTCCCACCTTGTGTTGTTGATGATGCAGAAATTTCAATCATTTGAAATCAAAATTTGACATCATTGCTCGTTCAGTTGTTTAAATTGGAAGAAAATAGACGATGGACGAGTGTTTTGATACTAAAACATGGAAAGTTACCAAATCGCCTATGCATGAGCATCATTATTTACAGCGCAGTCTGCACTAGTACGCTCATAGCAACGAATGAACACCTTGGAAATCCTTCATTCATGTATATGATCTTAGTCAAAGTGAAAAGACCGCCCTACAGCTTAAACAGGAGGAGGAGTTTACTTCTCGCGAGTTGTTTGAGTCTCAGAAGGAGAAGAACAAGGATAACTTCAAAAAAGCCATCGACATTTTCCACAGAAGAAACACCAGAAATAGAGGACAAGTGGAATTTATTAGGGTGAGACCTAACCAATACATTAGATTTTTCATCACGTGTCATGAGCAAAAGTTTATTTCCAGGCCGCTTTAAAGAACATGGAGACCTTTGATGTCCATCGCGACATCGAAGTCTACAGAGCACTTATAGACATCATGCCGAAAGGAAAATACGTCCCGGAAAACAGATTCCAGGTGTTATTCCTGACACTTTATCAAAGGAGTTATATTATTAACTGTTTGAATTCCTAACCTCTAGGCTGACTTCAAGCACTTTCCAAAACACCAGGACTGCATCGTAGACGTCCTTTCTCAGATGGAAGACAATCAAGTCTGTCCGGACGAAGAGTTGGGCAACATGATAGAAAATATCTTCAGCATGAAGTCCGGTCCGTACCGAAAGTTTATGCGCATGATGTACTGGATGCACAAGTTCAAGAACACGGACCCTTGGCCGAAACCCTTCTATCTCCCAGACGAAGACAAGGAGTTGGCGAGGTATCCACACCATTTCTTCATCGACGCTAAAGCCCAGACAACTTTGAAATACCGTTGCAGACTCGCCATCAAGCAGATTACCAGCACTGACCGACTGACCAAGGTGAGCGAGTATGATTGCAACGACCTCGAAGAATCTAACGACAAGACGTGGATCATCTCGGGTATGTGAAGTAGCAATTACTCGCCACTGTCTAGAGTAGCTGCAGTTCTTGTTGATACAGGGCAAAGTCCTGAGCAGAAGGAAATGATCAGCAACTTGCCCCAGAACGAAGCCCTCTACGTGGAAGGAGCCTTCAGGGTGTGGATGCGAAAGGTTCAGGTACGTTACAAAAAGTGTCTGTGCGTCATGAGTGCGGGTGGATCTGATGTAGATACTTAGACTGCTTATTAGGAAATGTCAGTATGCCTACTAATTCAGCCTCTCTCTGTACGCATACATTTTGGTCAACAATTAGGTCAATTACTTCATCCTAAGAGGCCAGCCAGTTCCTAGGCCCCCGCCCTCCACCAAGAATATTAACGACTTCTCGACGCTCAAGAACTGGGCCTTGGGGCAAGCCGACCCGTCAGATCTGGTCAGGTAGGAGACCTTACACGTGATCCTTTTCAAACCAAACGTTGCTTATGGTATATTTAATCTACGCATAAACATTGCATCAGAATTCCTAACAAGCACGAGCAAGAGGATGGGTCGTTGTTCGCTTGTTGTGCCACCGGTACGTCTTCCAAGGACTCGCTGCTGTCCTGGATCAGGTACTCGATTGACACTTTTACTACGCTCAGTTTGTGTAAAGGCTCTCGTTGCGTTTTCTTTATACGAAGGTTCCTGCAGCGGGAGAACCCCGCCCTGGAGAATATTCCGATCCTGTTCACGTTTAAGAGTCCGGTAGGACCGGTGGAGCCGGTGGACACTGAGGGAGCAATGCTAAGGAGAAGAAGCAACTAACCGGATATAAAGTCTGAAATACCCACTTCACTGAGTCAAATTGTCCCGAGCAAAGTGTTGTAATAACAATGGCACTATGTTGTCAGTCCATTCTAAACACAATGGCGTCCTTATGTCATCTCCTGTTGGACTTGGAGGAGAAACCCATTCAGATGCTGCACATCCAAGTAAACAAGGATTATTCCAATAGGTACATATTTCTTGCCAGGCCGCATTACAGTCTCTTCCGACATGAGAATAAGTCCACCATCAGCTGGAAGTTTTCACATGTGCCGTGATCCACGTTTGTCCCATCCCCCGGCTGACACATCGTCACTTTTTGCCTGCACCGGAAATTTTCAGAGTAAAAGCATTCGGTTGCGCCGTCCCTCTCGTCGCTTTCACCTTCGACCGTTGTCAAACTGGACCTAAAAATACTGCAAATGACTCGATCTTTACTCGGACCAGACATTTCTTGAAAAGAAGTCAATTATAATTTGTGACGATAACTGACAATGTTATGACAACTTATTATGACCGGTATTATGCCTCATGACGTGACAAAAAGGTGATTTTGTCATAGGCCACTTTCACCACTGCACTGCTGTTCGGTGTTTTTTCAGTGTGGTTAGCATGGTAGTATATCTTTTAGGCTAGGTCAAAAAGGGGTCAACTTTGGAAATTCACTGACGGCGTCTGGGGTTTGTTACATGGGCTCAAAAGGTGAAGATGTAGTCAAATACTTTTGAAAAAAAATTCTGTTTACCCATGCCCAACTTGATTTGAAATTTATGTGCTAAGCTACTGCAGTAAATTTGCTGTGAAAGTAGATTTCAGCTCTGGTGGCTGTCAGAAGCTGCCCAACTAGGTGAAAATCACTCACCAAAATGCTGCCCTGCTCCAGTTTGTCACAAAAGTATTTTACAGCAAGTCCTGAGAAAATTTTTTTAGCTTATTTTATAGTACTATGCAACTTTAAATGCATTTGGCCATAGCTAAAACTCCTTTTTTCACTTTCATTTGACTACAAAGTCTTCAAATGGTTTGTGGCGACAAATTTTGGGCACCCATCATGGGGAATTCCAATTTTCAACCTAGCCTAATGTCTATAAAATATATTAGGACTAAGCAGCCTGTGACAAAGGCTGTTTGCCAAGTCTGGGACTTGTCTCGACAGCTGTTTTTGTTTTGACAGCTCTTTCATCAGCATTTGGCATCCCCGCTCATGAAGTGTCGACGTTTATGCTGGGGGTGTATTCGACTCAGCCTAGACTTGGATGAGGAATGACATGAGTCTGTTTGGTGTTTATGATGGTGGATTCGAATGCGAATTTTAAGGATTCGGAAATGAGTCAAATACAACTTTCTAATCGGAATCAGATTCACATGCAGCATTGTAACTAAAAGCTGTTTCCGAAGTCGCACCAAATCTTACCTTTTATGTTACCTAGGAAGTGCTATACCGTAAATGCTCTAACAGCCAGGCAGGCTCCAATCAATGAAGGGTTCGAATAACAAGGCACCCTTGGCCTGAAAAATAGTCCAGCAGGCCTCAGTCACGAAATTAATGGTGACAGTAGAAGTGCTCGTTGCTGTGGCACCTTGACTGCCCTTTCAGAGCAACTGTTGCACTTGCTATTGTTCAGTTTTGTTTGCAAGTGAAGCACTGTTGACAGGTGCAGCAGCGACATCTCAGTCGAAAAATAATCCGACGAGCTCCAATAATCTAGCACCCTTGAGTATGAGTTGAAGAATAGTTGGGCATGTCTAATTATTGGGGCATTTACGGTATTGGTCTTCTTGCACGAACACGACCCATATGAAATGAGAACAACGTTGTTAAATCATGATTTTTAAAGGACTTTAACTGTCACCCTTCGTTAAAAGTGGTGACTTTTTTAAACTTTGGTCTCATTCAGTACGGGTCATAAGACAGCCAAGTCAAGTCAACTCGAATCAAGCTTCTTTCCCACAAATCTGAGACGAGTTAGAGTCGTAATCGAAGAATCCCTATTTGAGTCAGAGTTATTTTTGGTGGATCAATGCAGCACTAGTTTATACTGTTACTATCGACCGGACTTGAGGGTGACGATACAAGCGTGGATCATTGTATTGTAGGTACGCTTCATACATACACTTGCGGTCAAAACTTTTTATATGGCTTGAAGAAAAAGCAAGCAAAAGAGCACAAGTGGTTTTAACTATATATCTATATATTAAACCGAAGAAGGATCTGTTTCTTCTACCTAGAAATGGTGTCGCACTAATATGACACAGTACAACATGCGTGGTGATTAAAAGTGGGAGCGTAAAGCTCGCACCCACTCAATGTACTGCACAGGGTGCGTCGGGCAACTTTATCAAGAAGACATGCAGAGTGTTCAGCTCATGTGTGGAGGCCACAGTGGCGGTCTAGGGCGGACACTTCCGGTAAATGAAGCTAAGAGAACAATTTTTGCTGAAAAAACTATTTTTGTACTGACTTCCTCATTCAGCTCGTGTAGGTTTCCTTAAACCTCCTCACCCACCCTGTTCGCGTACTCTTTGCAATTTTCGCGCTCGTACTGCTTGATGTCATTAGTATCATGCGAAGTGCGGTCCCTCTTTCAATAACCCACTCTCGCTCTCATAATTTACCTAAAATTTTATCGACAAATGCTTCAACCCTTTGTTTGCCTACGTTTTCATTCGCCCAAGTGAGCATGCGAGCGGCTGAGAAGGGTCTTTGAAAGCGAAATTAGGGCAAGCGTCTAACGTTCA
>JAAUXU010090237.1_pt1 | contig 74244 bp, 70 predicted proteins | sample 7278151 | NCBI WGS metagenome assembly JAAUXU01 (sample SAMN14350113, study PRJNA611818) | marine sediment metagenome | isolation source: surface marine sediment (1.8m) | place: French Polynesia: Moorea | collected 2018-08
ATCTGTCGACGCTGCAGGAGCTGCCAAAGTTGATGGCTTTAAAAAACAGGTCCTACCTCTACCTGCAGTTGTCTCTCCGTCAGTGTCTTTTTTGGTCATTACTCAGAGTGAAACTTTAAGAACAGGATATTTGGTTTGGACATTTTAGGAGGTATTTCTGCAACTTTCACATGTTCTGAAAGCTGAGAATTTGTCAGAGTAACTATTATAAAAAACACCATTGCCATCTTAACTACAACTGGCTTTTTTAATGCCATCAACTTTGGCAGCTCCTGCAGCCTCAACAGATGAAATTAGGGTCCAGCCAAAAAAATTTTGTGTTGAATCAACACCCAACTGTTTCCAGAAATGGGTCCTGTCACTTCGATAATACTGCTCTCTACCGGCACTGTGGGATGAGTATTCTCATCCAAGACTTCAAAACCCAACTTTCCTCCTAAGCTATCCAAAAGGGTGACCTCATAAGTTTCAGGATGAATTAAGTTTTATGTTTGTCACAGAAGCAAAACTATTCATCAAAATAATGGTATGTTGCATGTCCATCACAATCCTCTTTTGCGATCTGCCTGCTGTTTTCATCCATTTTGGTCTGCAAACTTTTGGAAATAAGCCTGATCTGTCACAATTTTTTTTCATTCTGAAATTTTCAAGGTCACCCTTTACATGTTCCTTGAATAGTCTTCTTTCATATGTGCAAACAAAGGTAATATGTGCTATTTTGCGGGTGGGAATGAATAAAATGTTCTTCATAATAAGCATAAAAAGTAATACCTAAAAACAAAAAAAAAGTCGTCTTAAAATGGAACCCTTTGTCCGAAATGATTCCCTCCGGGGAAGGGGTTGAATGATTTCAAGGTTGCCCCACCTGTCAGCCAATAGAATATCAAGGAGCGTGCTACTTTGCGTAACCGGCAAACCATCTCTCTTGGTGCCAAGGAACCAATGACACCGATTATTTAGACACTGAGGCATAACAGAAGTTCACATTTTTGAATGTTTGTTGAGGCATTGGAGCACTTCAAATGTACTAAGACAGAGGTTATGCTGAGCTAGTCTCTGTTCATTTTTCACGTTCTTGACCACGAAACCCAGGTAGAAATTGCTGAAAATTTCTGGGGATGTGCCCACACATCCTCCAGTCCAGTGCCACATGCCAAAACCACCCGGTCAAGTACAAAAGCAACACTGCAGTCAAACAAGGAGCAAAATTCGTTGTTTTACTGAAATATTGAGGAGCACGGACACTCAGTAGCAGCAGCAGCAGGGACAGGCGACACATGTGGACAGAGTCCCTTGTCCGACTGCTGCTGAGTGTCCACAGTAATACTTCTGTACTCGAATCAGGTGTTTTTGGCATGTAGCATGTACCTCCACAAGCCTCAGAAAAGTCCAATCCCTATCAAACCTTTGGAATAAATCGTGTTTATGAATGTCAGCCCTGGTCACAGTGATTGTCCCCTCTGACTTTAGGATCACAGGACCCCTTACAAGTTGGTTCCCCTGACCAGCAGACATCTTGACAGGGTTTTTCTTGGGAAATGCACTTTTCACCACATTTCCAATAAGCCTCTCCAGTACTGAAATAGCAGAAGCCATGACAAGGCTCCAACTTGGACTGGCACTGGTCATCACAGTTGTAAGTGCTGTAAAAATGTTAAAATGCAAATTGACAAATTATTACAAACAAATTAACTGGAGATACCGTTTGCAGTCCTTGCCGTAAGTAATGTCACATGGTGCATATTGATATCTTACACTGAGTGGGAACATGGTGAGGTTGAATTTTGCCACCAAATATGTGATGGAGACAGTCAGACATGAGATGCTGCAGTTTCATCAAGTTTCAAGTGCTCACGCGAGCTCACGCTTATGACGCTAGAGCACCCAAAATAACGTAGGTTGACAAGAGCACTGCGTTGGTCTCAGCCATTTTTTTAAACTTTTGGCCACTTCTCCATGATGAAAGTGGCTGAAACTTTCTGTGGATGTCACCACCTACCCTCCAGTGCCACATGCTAAAGACGGCACCCTCTGACCTCTCCTTTGACACGCCACAGGCCAAAAACACTTTGTTCATGCACATGAGCATGGTCGCAGCCAAACAAGGAGCAACAGACACTTGGCAGGTGCAGCGGCAGCCGGAGGAGTGTGCTCTGTCCACCTGTGCTGGCTGTCACTGCTGCTGCTGCTGCCGAGTGTGTGAACTATGAATACACCATCTTTAGCATGTGGCACTGGAAGGTGGTGGTGACATTTGCAGAAAATTTCGGGAAATTTCATCAAGAAAAAGTGGTCAAGCACTTGAAAAATTGGTCTAGACTGGCACAGCGCTCTTGTCAACTCATGTTACTTTGAGTGCTCTTGTGTCTCAATCGACATTCAAAACTGTGAACTTGTGTAATTTAAGTTGCAGTGCAGTTAAGTTGCAGTGCCTGAATGACCAATTACATGTTGAAATTCATCTTGGAAACATCCCCAGTCAGCATATGATACCAATATGTACCAAGCAACATTAGTTATGACAAGGACTGTATTGCACTCTCCAAAAGTGAGTACAGCTCCTTCTCTCAGACTCAGATTGGGTTCTGCCCAATGAAAAATGACCCATATTTATACCTGCAAAGGAGGGGTCATTGCTTCCTTGCCCTTGAGGTCAGGATGTTTCACGAAAGGGGGGGGGAGAATTCGCGACATTGTGATGGCTGGCCAATTCTTGTTTCTTTTGCATGTTGGAGGAGGTACAAGAACTGCTTCTTGCTGGACAGGTCTTTTTTTCTAATGCAAGTGGGTGGTTCAAGGAGTTGTACAAAGAGTTGCTTGTGTACTATTTGAAGAGAGGGGAAAGAAGAATTTGCTTCTGGCAAATTGTGAATGAGATGAGCTACATTCAAAACTTGTACAATACAGTTCATTCTTACCGCGGGTCCTGACACTTAGTCTTGTCACACACCGAGGATACAGGGTACCATTTATTCAAGCATCCTCCAGTGCTTTGAACAGACCAGCTGGACAAAGAAATGGAAAACAAGCTGTTATAAATTATACTTACACCCTATCCATCCCACACCCTCTTCTGACACAGTCTGATGCATCTCAAGCATGATTTTGGTTAAATCGGCAATTGGCCGGGTATAATTGACAAACAAAGTTTAGTACCTACTTTGTACATCCAGTCAAAAGACTCCAGAGTGTCTTTGCTGACACACAGTCAACCTCGCAATGGCTCGAGCATTCATCCAATTCCCCAGATGATGTCTGACACACGAAGGCTGACAACTCCTTCGCAAAGGCACAGCCATGGTACCTGCACAGGCAACAAGGGAGACAGAAGAAATCAACACATCATTTGGTAGACAGTCAACACAATAATTGGTCAAGAATGTCGGGACAGCACTGACTAACAAAAAATACTTTCCTCTTTGGATGAGGCACATCTTTAAAGCGCATGAAGTATCTTCTCCAAACACAAGCAACCCTTGCATCCTGTTGCTCCACTTCTAATGTAAATAAACCTTGTATTACAAGGAACATCTATATCAGTCATGTTTAAAATAAATGGTGTATTTCGTTGCCCGAGGTTTACATCAAAATGACGGGCCTGATTAAACTCTATTTTGCTATGATAATTTTCCGTGACCCAGAAAGTGTCCTTCAAAAAAAATGGATGGGAGATTTTGATTGTTAATTTTTCAATTAGAAAGCAATAAATATTTTCTGCCCTTCCAGCCAATTTTTGCCAAACTTGCCTGACCAACAGTCTCCCTTCTGGCAGATGCCAGGGGGTTCAGAGTTGAATTTCAACCTTTCATAGATTTGGAGAGTGCAATACAGCCCTTGTCATAATTAATGTTGCTTGGTACATGTTGATATATGCTGACTCAGGATGTTTCCAAGATGACCTTCAACCTTAAATTGATGACACAGATACTGTGACACAACTATAAGTACACAATTTCACAGTTTTGATTTCCTGAAGTTTTTTGGGGGGCTCCCACATCCATGCCCATATGGATGTGGGAGCCATGGGGGGCATGAGCCATGTACCTTTGGGATGTGGCATTGGAGATTGGTTGGTGACATCCACAGAAAGTTTTAGCCACTTTCATCATGCAGAAGTGGTCAAAAACATCAAAATTTGGCCATGACCAGCATGGCACTCCCATCAACTCATGCTCCTTTCCATGTTCTAGTACCTTAATAACCATTGAAAACTGTGAAATTGTGTACTTATAGTTGTGTCACAGTATCTGTGTCATCCCTTCAAGGTTGATATTCAACTCTGAAACACCCCTTGTCAGCATATGACATCACCATGTACGATGTGATATTATTTGAGGCATAAAGACAAACACTGTATTTCAAACCCTCTCCTGTAGTTGCCTGAAAAGAGGAAGAAATTGTTGCGATCAAAACTATGGCCATCAAACCAGCGTAAGGAAAGTCTTGGCTCAAGTGGGCTTAGCTCTTGGGTGACTATGGCTGTGACAATATATATATATTATAAAATCAACAAAAGAAGAAGGAAGAATTGTTTTGCTCCTGCCCCTACTAAGCAGTTCTCTCTTTTAAGCAGCACCTGTAACATCAGCAGCAAGGCAAAAATCCCCTCCAAATTCCATCCCGTTTGAAAAATTTGGAAAAATGGTTAGTTTTTTCAGAGAAAATACTGCTCTTTTTTTTTAGAAAAAAGGTTATATGCTATTTATCACTTCAACCACCCCATGCACTGTCCCGTTGTATTCCACGATGAGTCAGAATTAGACTCCCTTAGGAAACACTGCTCCACCTTTATTATTTGAGCATCATATGAAGCTATATTGACATCAGGGGAGAGTCATGAGGCTATTGAGCATTGAGAAAGGAGAAACGAATTATTTTTGAGCCGGATTCGGATTGGTCAAACCGAGGCCGAATGGAATCGTAAAAATTGCATGCATGTCTAGACCAAATCCTAATTCATAAAGGACCCGGCCAGGGTTAACCATAAATTTGATCGAAAAATTCATTTAGACTGTTTCAAGTAGCAAAAAAGTAGTGAAAAACAAACAAAAACTTGGCAGACAAAAATTCGAAGGAATGGAGAAGACTACTAGGACAAAAAATGGGCCTAACTGACTTACCTCACTGTTACACCCTCAGGCAGTTCGAATCGTGCCTCCTCACTGAAGTCGCTCGCCTATATGTGCAGAAGGTCAGTAAGTATGTTGAACACTTTACAATATAATTGTACAAGGGCGATCGTCAAGCCTCATCAGATTCTGGATGCCTCTTGCTAAGAACAGTACAGTAGAGACTGTATTGCACTTAATGTCACTTTCTGCGAATGCTTCACCCTTTTTGTTTGTTTGTTTGTTTTTGGGTATTAGTGACTCTATGAGTTAAGAGAGACCAAAAGGGAGTAGCCCTATGCTTCACCCTTTTTTTACTAGAAGTGTGCGGCATTATTCCGCTATACACTTCAGTTTCACAGGACAGCCCAAAAAAACTCCTCTGTATAGTGTACTGTGGGGAGAATGGGCCCTATATAATTTGAGGTAGCAACTATACAGACAGGTAAAAAGTGGTCTCTGTCAGGAAGGCACCCTTTATCCCCATGGCAAGATGGCCTCAGGGTAAAGTGTCTGACTCACACTCAGGAGCTCTGTGGTTCAGGTCCAGCCACTTCCTTCACTGCCAAGCCAAATAATGCCGACAGTGCAATCTAGTGTACTGATTACCAGGAGGTCCACTGCCTGTCATGAGCCAACCGTGATAGTTTCGATTGTGATTTCGACAACACGCTCGCAGTGACATAAGGAACTTTGACCATGCAAATCCAGTGTCTACACCAAGAGTAGCAATAACATTGGCCTGCTGACAACTTCGCTGGCAGTAACTTTGACGACTGCACCTTTGGCAACATCGACGAGTGCGTGACCTGGCGGCCACGATCAGCTTCGGCAGTCCAACGACTTCACCGACAGTAATTTTGACAACTGCACCTTCGGCAACATTGACGGGTGCGTGACCCGGCCGTGATCAGCTTCGGCAATCTGACGACTACACTGGCAGTAACATCAGCTGTCTGACCACTGCATGCAATGACTGTGACATCAACAGCAGAGCAGATTCTGAGTGTACTTGCTCCAGCAAAGAGTAAGGGATGGTATGATCAGGCATGGGGAGCATTCATGGCATTCCTAGAGATCAAGGAGAACATCTGCCCCACAGACGACGATTACATCTGCTATTTCCACCACCTTCATAAGACCAAGGGTGTCCAAAGGGATATTCGCGTGAGCAACCTGGACAAGTAACTCAAGGTCTAGAGTAGAGTATACTCATGCTGGTCCCCAAGATTACTTGCCGCTGTACTCGAACGGATGACTAAAACTAATCATTGGCAAACTCTTAGCCTAATCGAGTGATTCCGAGAGACAGTACACCAGATCTTAAAGTATTAATAGAAGTATAATTTACGGAAGCTGGAAATGGAGAGAGAGAGAGAGTGTGAGCGACTCTTACGCTTAACTTAAAGATACACGGATAGCAACCAATCAATGACTGACGAACCACAGAATTTGAGCTCAGCTTGCATTACTCGTGCCAAAGTTACAATGCCTGCCCCGTCACCTTACTCTCTGTTGAGTTCGTTGGATTTGTGTCGTAGAAAGGCTTCATGGTCCCAGACTTCGTCTAGACGCCCTGTGCAGTCCCTTGGAGGTTGTCGATGCGGGTTCTCCAACAATCGGAAGGTATCCGTCCCTTCGAGCGGGTCCCCAGGGGTCGTCTTCGTAGGTATAGGTACCGGCGAAGTTGTAGGTGCTACCGCTTCAGGAGTCGGTGCACAAGTGATCGGTGGGGTGTATGGCAAGGACCAAGGAACAATGTTACTCGTTCCAAAGTACCAGCAGAAAGTGCACGAGCTCAATATCCAGTCCGCCAGTCTTGACCAGCTCTTATCGCTAAAGCTATCACTCCGAGCTGGAGCTCAGCATGATACTATACAGTACAGAACAGAGAACTTTCCTGAAAACACAGCAACACTCGAACTTAAATATAACACACAGTGTAACGAATACAATACAAATATGTCAACACAAATACTCAGGTCTATTCCCATAGTTCTGCGCATACAGATCCAGGCGCACACAAAGGGTTCAAAACTTCCAGCCTTTGGCAAAGCAATCACCAAAGGCTGTTTGGTCACCGCCTTCAAAAATGGCCGTGTATCCAGCTGAGGGTTAAGCAATATGAGGCTGGATATGTACGGAAGACAGCGCGCATCTTCACACCTGAGCAGATCCAGCTGGCCATGCAACTGCCAAAGTTGTCACCTGAGTGGATCCTGCGCAAATGTGCAGTGGCCCTTTCTTATTGTGGAGGACTGCACTGTTACGAACTGTGGACCCTGAAAGTGGGAGACGTGTCGGAGGAAGCAGACAGTTTCTGGGTCTCCTACAGCCACACGAAGTAGAAGGCAGAGGAGAAGAGGAGCACTTCCCTCATGCCGTACAACAGAGCAACACCAGCAGCCTGTTTTGCGTTAAGAGTGAAAGAATACTTGTTTCGCCTGACAGATACCATCATGGACCTCCAATCTGGAGACTCCCTTTTTTACAAGCCTCACAAGAAGGGGTGTATAGCAAGGCGGCAATGGGGAAGAACTTCCTAGCGCAGAGAGTCAAGCTCGTGGCTGCAGCACTTGGACTGGAGGAGCCAGAGGCCTACACCGAACAATGTTTCCGAAGAACAACGGCAACAGCAGCAAATGAAACAGCACTATGGTTGGAGGCAGGAAGGAACTGCTGAACGATACTCCGAAGAAACCCGCAATCGTGCCATGAAGATGGCAAGACTCCTAGTGGGTGACAAGGAGGGAAGGGAAAATTTTTTTGACAAGAACAGTTCAGGGAACAGAAAAGAAAATGGAACAGAGAAAGATAAGCCAAAAACCTATCACATAGACTGGAGAGGTGCTAGCAATTGCAATATCTCTTTTAACTGGTAGTTCACCATTTTTTTGGCTATCTGAAATGAAAAAGACAAATTTTGAGAGGAAAAAGATCGTTTTGATTTTGTCGAGAGACAGTGATGACCCAGGGCTAGAAAAAAGGGTGAAGTATCCTCGGAAAGTGACGTTAAACTACAAACGTGCGTCTGGGCAAGGCCTATACCTATTTTACAGCTCTCGGGCCTGCCTAGTTCTTCAGATACAGTTGGATTAATTTGTCAGAATGAATGAGCGTAACAATTTGTTGAAAATAATAAATAAGACTTTTCCGTCATTCCATTTTCTTCCGCCATCTCGTTTCAGTAAAATACAGCTTCAGTCACTGCTAGAAAGTACGTCTTTCGAGGCCACGTTTTCGTCCGGACTCCGAGAAGCAAAAGATGCAACACTTTATCTGTCGAAGCGAAGCTGAGGCACATAAAGCGATGCATCTGCGAGCTCAAAGGTGTCAGGATAAAAAAGGACACTCCAGAAGTGCCCTTCAAGGAACGCTGATGAGGTCTTCTGTTAAAGGCTTCTTTTTCCTTTGGTCCGAAGTAGAAGAGTGGCAAGGCTAGTGCGCTCAGCAGTCAGTGCGATGCAAGTGCAAGCAAGGGCATTGAAAAGATTTTTACAATTAATATAACTTACTTCAATTTAAGTTCGCGAACGGAAAGGTTCGGAAAGTGCGGATAAAGAGTACTCATGGAAGAAACATCGAGACGAGAGCTACTCCTACGGCTGGGCATAGTTTTTAAAGTTTAAAAGTAGCACTGAGGGTCAACGATGAAGCTGTTGTCTTTGAACACGATCTAGCCGCAAGGTGATCCGGCGCCAGGTATCTAATCCACCCGACTATAGTAGTCTATAGCTCTTTAGCGCTAGAATTGAGCAAAGCGGGCTTGCTGTAATCCGTTTTAAGAAGTCTTCTGGCAGCTAGCCCGAGTCCCTCGATTCCAGAGTCACGGAGCTTCATTTTGGACCGTTTGCCCGGATAGTCTCGTGCGCGTGCACGCCCTCCGTCTCCAGCGCCCAGCGTTGCCTCGGGTGTTCGTCCACTGGGTTGTGTACACGACGTCCACGAGTACTGCAGTGACCTCGTTGGGACGACGCCTTTGTCCACAAGGCCTCTAACGTCTTCCAGGCCACTTACGTGCTGGATGTCGGCTACCCTCATTATGTCGACTGCCTTCTAGTGTAGCTTAGCAGCTCGCCAGCAGTGTCGATTCTCAAAACTCCGCGTAGCCTCAAAGGTGGCGTTCACGCACCCGACGGGAGGCGTCACGTTGCTTGAAGCCATCCAGCGTTCTGCTAGGACTTCAAGAACCTGGACCGCTACACCACCGACTACGTGAAGTAGCGAATAGGATGTAACGGTTTATCTTCCTGGACGATAGTTCATGAGCATCAGAGCATTTGAGGCCTAGAACTGTTGCTAAGATCCAGGGTTAAGACAACACACCACCGAAATTCTACATCACTCTTAGTTAAAGCTCACGTTATTTGGAGCCATCATCGTCTTCCCCTTGAGTCCAGTGGTAAAAACACAAAGTTAAGGCCACACATTTGCGTGGATCCTGCCCAGCTGCAGTGAATTTTTGTTTGTTCTTTTGTCCGGATTCTGTGGTCAAGACTGCTGCACGTCCGGACAGAAAAGGCAGGGACATTTTTAAAGAAAATATCTTTTGCCGCGTCGTGCACTTGTGTAGTTAATTTAGAGGAAACGCTATCTACGCGTGGTAAAAGTGGTGAAATGAGATTCGTCATAGAAAACTTGAATTCCCCCATAGTTCCACACTGGACTGAGCAGTGGACTTATCCGGCAAAAGAATCGGGTAAGGACCGTGTCAGCACCCGGTAAATGCATGAATGAGCTACAGGTTTAGTCAAAAGTAGGGGTGGTAACGATCTTATAATGTGTTATAATGAAAGACGACACGAGATATTTTCTAGTTCCTGCTGGATGAGATAAGCCTAATTGAACAAAAATACGAAGTGTGTTTACAGTCTCTTCCTCAACTGCCAAACTTACACATTTGACTGAAATACAAGCGCACTTGCAACTTTGCGACGAGAAATGACTCATCTAGCTACGGCTGTGTTCGAATCTCATGACGCCAAAAAAGGTTACGAGATGAGATCGCGACTGTCGCGCTTCAAAATACGAGACGAAAGCATGTCGTAATCGCCCGTTTGACCAACCTTGCATTGTACTCACATTGTGATGCCACCGAAAAGGGAACACACAAGATTGCCCAGTCCTGGTCAAGCAGCGTCCTGAGGCCATCAGTGGCCAGTTCGCGACGACCATCCAGAGAATGAGCAAAGCCATGATCTCAAATGAGGCGGGACCTTCAAATAACGTTCTTATTCACGTTTTCTTCTGATGCTTCTGACCTCATTCATACTAACACACACCTTGATAAAAGCGCTTCCGTCCAACATCCATTGACGCTGAGTTTCCTTCTTCTCTGTGGTTTATTCACCACCGAGGATGATTCAGGGAAACAAGGGGAGAAGATTGTTCAACAGTTCAATCACATTCACGAGCTAGCCCCAGCTAGAAGTTCGACTCGAATCGAATTAGGTGACGCTTGCATGTACAACTCTTCTGTGCTGTTGTGCACATTTCTTGTAGTCTCAAGACTTCTCCCAGGGAGGTCATTACTTACCATGGTCAGGCCTACGTCAGCTGACGCAAGTGAGCACTAGAGGGGAAGGGGCTTCCATAGGTTCAGACTGAGGAAACCGGTTTCCTCAGGCAGTCGCAGATCTTTTTTACTTAATTATTTTTTTTTTACCTTGGGGAAGCCCATGAAATCCAGAGTCTTGGTCAGGTCGTAGCCAGATGATACATATGTATGTTTGATGCGAACTTTACGCTTTAGTGCTTAAAAGGATGCAATATTATGTCCCTCAACACTTCACACCTCAAAAAGCGGGTCGTAAAGTAAACGAAGTGCGTGAGAACCTCGCGAAAGGTGTCATCACATTCTACTTTTACATCAGACAGAAGAAATATGACAAAAAACCTTGAAAACCTGTGACCTCTGTATCTCCCTAACTCAACTCAGTCTCTCTACTTGTCATCAAATGTTCCTATATACAGTGTGCGTCTAAAGTGCTGTCACAAGTTAGGTTTTTTTGTTGACTCATTGACGGGGACCCTGTGAACCTGGTGGAGTCAGCCTTGTTGCACAACATGGGAATACTACTTATTTCAAACATAAAAAATGTAAAGTGTAAGATATGCTGCCAACTGGTTATTATGATTGTTCTAAGATGTCATCATAAAAAATCCTGACCTGTTGGTGCCCCACAGTGCAAATATTGGCCCAGGAGCACTAGAACCTCATTTGATAGGATCAAAGCACCAGGGTTAGGTCCAAAGTACGATCTTTATTATAATGATAAGGCCATAGCAATAAAGGGTGCAGTGTAATCTCAGCTGGCACAGAGATGTCATCCAAAGAAAAAACTCCAGAACATTGTGCCATAAACTTGGCGCAGCTGCCATGGCACACTGGAGTAATCTAAACAGTAAAAATTTTAGTATGTAGCGGCCAAAAGTATGCAGTACTTACAACTACTTGGTGTTAGGGTTGGTGTACAGGAAGCCCTCAAAGTACTTTCCATTGACATTCACGGATTTACCGTCTTCCCCATGTTTTCCCATGTGGCAACGCAGGATCCTCTTCTGCGGTTCAGTGTTTTGTTGCCTGTACGAGCGACGCAGCTGCGAAACTGGCTCGTACTTGTTCAACAGCTGGAAGAACACATATACCAATCATGATTTGGCGCACAATTCAATGTTTTATGTCCCCCTGGTTCCAATGGTGGTTCATGTTCCCCTGGAGGGTCAAGACAAAGGGTAAAGAGGTTGATCATATCTTGGTCAGCAGCCAAAAACAGCCTTTCATAGACCAGGTCAAGTCTTCGGGGACAGTCAGGATCGTTGCAGAGACATTGGCGGCTCAGACCCTGAGCAAATGGTCTCGCCAAAGTATGGATTATTTGGTCACTGTTTTGCTGTTTGTGTTTACCCCTGTTATTTCCTCTCAACGTACCTCGGGGAGACTGAAGGGTGGCAGTAGTACAGGTCAATTCATGAAGATGGCACATGTTTCTAGTTGGCAATATGATAAGCTTTTCAATTTTCCCACCAATGTAGTGCACCACATCCATGCTTAAAGGGGTTGCAAAAACATACCATTTACTGTATAGAGACAAGGTACATCAGAATCATGGGCAGTCGGCCATGACAAACACAACTGCTCCTTAATCCAAGTCCCCATTTGTGTGAAAAGTAGCAACAAGTACAAACATTGAACTAATATTGCATTTACAGTGCTGTGCAAAAGCCATCGGACACTCATCTGAGGGACAAAAACCAGGCTAATTTTGCGGCCTTTTTGAAGTGAAATTTCAAATTTTTCCTACCACCTTTTGGCCGCCAACCCCCCCCCCCTTCCTTCAGCGGCCGTCTACCCCTGTGCAAAAGTCACTGGACACTGCATGTTGCTGATGTTTGCAGTCCTGTATATGATGCAATGGGAACTGAAACAAAACACTGCGACCATGAAACAGCACTGCTGGCACTGCAAGACACTGCTGGCCACATGCAACTGTCATTTGAAGGAGAACTGCCAACACGATGCCGCCGAGGAAAGAGCTGTCCACCGACATCAAGGATGCCATCATCAGACAGCATGGGCTTGGCAAATCCATTTGCCAGATATCCTACTCCTTCAATGTGCCTCGCTCCACTGTGCACGATGTCATCAGCAGGTGGAGGGCCACAGGGGAGACCACCAATCCCCGGAGGACTGGCCACCCATGGAAACTCTCCTGCAGGTCCAAGGTCAAGTTGTCACAGGCAGCAACTGTTACCCCAATGGCAACATGACAGGACCTCAAGGGCTCTCTGGGCGAGCTGGGACGAGGCATCTCATTGTCCATCATCACCAGGGCATTGAGATGCAATGGTCTCCAAGGAAGATGCCCCAGGAAGGTCCCCCTGAAAACCAAAAGATACCTCTCACAGCACCTCAAGTTCACCCGTGACCACCTGGACAACTCTGAGGATGACGGGAGGAAAGTCATCTGGTCAGATGAGACCAAACTTGAACTGTTTGGTCACAATACCACCAAAATGGTCTGGCATCAGGCAGGGGAGGCATTCAAGCCTCACAATACCATCCCCACAGTAAAGCATGGTGGTGGCAGCATCATGTTGTGGGGGTTCTTCTCTGCCCGTGGCCCAGGCCATCTTGTCTGCATAAGGGGGACCACAAATGCCACGCTGTATAAGGAGATCTTGGAGGATAATCTCCTCCAATCAGCATGGCATGGTTTGGGGATAGCAACATTGACCTGCTGGAGTGGCCCAGCCAGTCCCCAGACCTCAACCCCATTGAGAATCTGTGGGCTGAGCTCAAAAGACAGGTGTGTGCACAAAGCCCCAAGACCCTGGATGACTTGGAGACCTGTTGCATGGAGGAGTTGGACAACATACCAGCAGAGGCATGTGCCAATGCAGTAGTGAATTATAGGAAGAGATTAGTAGAATTCATTGCCAATAAGGGACATTCTATAGATTATTAGTTTTTTAATAAAATGTGGGGTTTTTTTGTTTCTTGTGATTTGGTATGTTGTGCACTTCACAAATTAGTGCTAGGTTATTGCTTTTAAGCATGTGTGCTGAGGTGTCCGATGACTTTTGCATGGGAGGGGGGGTTAAATGGCCGCTGAAGGTGGCCGGGGCGGGGGGTGTTGACGGCGAAGCCACCCGGGGGTGAGGTGTGGAGAGGGGGTGCCCCCCTCTTCATGGTAAAAAAATTGAAATTTCACTTCAAAAAGGCCGCAAAATTAGCCCGTTTTTCATCCCTCAGACGAGTGTCCGATGACTTTTGCACAGCACTGTAGATATGGTACACTGAAAGAATCCAAGTCTTGTTTGTTGTGCTGAACACATTGAAAGGCTGCTACAGGAGCTCAACGACGACCCCCTGCGCCCCTCATTTGACATCGAGGACAAGCGTTTAAAGACAGAAAAACCGATATCAGCAGGAAGTAGGCATACAAAGCTTCCCTCGAGCATATTTTTAGACACTTTTCTTTAAAAAGAACTGCTGAGAAGTGATTTTAAAAATTGGTGCATCTGCCCTATTTTGAGGATATCACATAAGCCCCTACACATAAGCTAATGTTGACCGTACCAGTCAGCACAACTTCAAACTTAGGCAGGGTTTTGCAACCTCGCTGAACTAGGCTGAATTAGCGGCGTAATGGAACTGACCTTGCTTCACTTTTGGCTCAGTAGCATCAAACTGAGGCACGTGTAGGCAGCTAGCTTGTGAATGAAACTGATTATCATAAAATTTGCTTTCCGACGATGTCAAAAAATGGAATATTTGCAATATAAAATTTCAAGTAAAATGCCTTTTAAAAGCGCCAGCTATTTTGACGCGTCTTATAAATGGTAACAAACAAGAAAAAACAAGAACAAGAACAATTGACTGAGAAATATTGAACATGGTCAGATCATCACGTTCACACTCGTATGAGTATGTAAATGATCTTTATGACAGAATCTTGAGTAAAGGAGGTTGAGCGACCGCACATACCCAAATGTTCCACCCGAGACTCCTTTGAGAGGTAAACTTGGCACGGAATGTAGAGTGAAATCGCTGTCAACCTGGTGATGAAGTTGCTGCTGTATGCCCGTACTCTTACACACACTCCATGTATCTGTAGACAACCTCCGATCAAGTATACTTAACTCCAAGTCCGAACTGTCGTAAGAGTCGTGTACGCAGAGGCCATGAACGTGAGTTTGCGCTCGAGATGGTGATTTGTCTGCGAGATCGACTCCATCGGAGGGCGGGACATGTGGCTTTTCAACACGGAGGACAAATGTTCATCTGGGGAGGACTTGTCGAACATACCGAGAAAGTGAGCTTGAGCCGTGAACAAAGTGTATGTGTTTCGCACGAACACGATGATGCTTCTTTAGAAACCACGTTTGCCCAATACCATATCCACCAACAGCAACGATCTGCATGACACAGATGAGGCCTTTGTCTATAGTCCGGATGCCAAAAGCTGGAGGAGAATATGCATGAGGGGAGAATTGCCACCGAGAACTTTTGGACAAGCATGGTAAAAAAGTACCACATGAAAATACGAACGTAGGCAATTCTGAAAGGATCTCTAATCCCCCTTCAGGTGCGTCGTCAGCACCCACCTCTACGTGTTTGGAGGTCATCAGTGCTATGAAAGCGATCCCGGATACGTTGAAGGGAACAACAATCACTTGTATGAGTACGTTGTCGACCAACGAAATGAGTAGCAGGAATTCAGCGCCGTCACACTGTAGTATGTAGTTTTCTCCTCTTCGCAGACTTAGTTTTTCCAGCTGGACCTGGTCAAGAGTGCGATTTACTCAGGGCGAGGCTTGGCCTTGCGAAAAAACCATCCTTGTTAATCATGGCCATCACCTTTACACCTTTGGAGGCTACGGGGGAAAATGTCACGACGTCGACGACGACTTCATTCTGGACCAATCTTCTCACTGGCAGTGGCGAAGAGGATGGGGAAAGAGCCTTTATCGATTTCATCTCTTCTCCAAGCGGTGGGAGAAGGTCAATGTCAAGGGGGAAAGGCCGTGCGCCAGAGCAGGTAATTGAGAAACGCTGTAATATGAAGCTTTTAAGGATACAGTGTTCGAATACACAAATAAAATCCCTGGATTACTATTTTATCGTCATCCTTTTGTATGGGTTAGTGTAGGGGCATTGATCACTCTTTACGTATGGGTTGGTAATATTTCACTACTCTTTTGAGCTTCTAAATTTTATTATTCGCTTCTGTACTGCAACAATGCCTATTAGCTAGTCAATCCAAATGCAAACATTTCGCATGGGTTATTACAGTGAAAGCCAGATAATGCGTCAGTCGTCGGACCGTAGAAAATTGGCGCATTAACCGATCTGAACCGTTAGCTGGCACTTGCGTCCACTGTTTGTCTCAAAGACTACATTTTTCAACATTTCACTCACTTTCTTCTGCTATAAAGTTCTCTATGCTAGGTTGAGTCATCGTTTTAGAGAAAAGAGCTTCCTCACTGTTGACTGTTTGACATCATCCTACATAACTCCATTCACCTTGGCTCAAGTTTATTCAGCAAAGGAAAGCTAAATCACTAACTTGAAGGGTCTCCTACAGTACAGCCAAAGCTCGTAACTTGTGCAACACTTGAAGCGCAGTAGAGATGTTGTGGCACAGAAATTGTTTTTTCTTGTTTGACATCTTTTTCTTTCATTTTGAGTCTTGCAGAATTTGTAAGGAAAATCATTTTACCTTAAAAAAGTGCACGTGCTAAGTCATTGTGGTTCGTAGAAATGTATTGGATGTACTTTTTGTTTTGTTTTAATTGATGTACGGGCGACATTTCTGATAACAGGTGAACTTACAACGTTCACTAGTGATGTAAAGTTAATGAATATGTCTTGTCAAATGTGGCATCACATTTGTGATCAACAATAACATTGGGGGGATCTTGTTTTGCTTTCATGGCTGTATGTGAAACATAAGTCGTTTCAGGTGAGTTATGGCTCTTGAAATAAGTTGTTAATCTCTCCGTCGATGATAGTAATTTTACTAAACTGTTCATACTCCTGCGTTCAGCACTTGAAGGGTTACAACTTTTGTTAAATAACGGTTTTATAGATGTCAGACTTCCTTAAAAAATTAATTTTTTTCATAAGTGTTATAAAACTTCTCTCAGATTTATAGTAGCAAGCCTTTGTGTAATAGTAAGCAACTAGCTGAAATTCATTTCCTTTGATGCTCCGAATATCTCTGTGCAGTTGCCAGGCAAGCCCTTGACACCCCCCTCCCCAAGAAAGGGCCGAAAAATGTCATTAGGGGAAGAAACGCATGCTTCAAAACACCACTAGATTTGCAGGAAAAAATCGGAATGTTCGAACCCTGACCTAATGAGCAATTTCGCCTCATGACCTTTGACGCAATATCCGGCTTTCACTGTATTTGGATTTTCAATGTCAGACCTGGGTCAATATTTGAGTATGGGTCACAGTTTCGACGGAACTGTCATTTGAAGAGGTGAGGTAACTCATATGATGCTTTTTTAATAACTTTAGGTCATGCCGGAGTGGTTCTTGGTGACCAGTTTGTCCTCCATGGTGGTCGTGGTCCCAGAGGTCGTCTCAATGATCTCTGGATGCTAGACCTCAATTCATTACGTTGGACCGAGATCATTAACAGCCACGACAGCAGCTGGCCTGAGGCGAGGTCACTGCACACACTCACAGTGATAACCGGAGAGAGAGCACTGCTGTACGGAGGAATAAACTCTCTGTGGCAGCCAACCAATGACTGTTGGATACTCAATGTTTCTACTTTGTGAGTACAGTAATACAGGAACGTCGCTCATATTGTCTTTTGAGGTTAAGGACAGAGCCCCGTTAGCAAAAAAAATTTGCAATTTCACCACCAAGAAGTAGCCCAAAAATGCGATTTTTGGCCTTTCCAGCAGGTGTACGCTCATTTCTAACCGGCATTGCATGCAATGAATTACTCACACCCCATGCGCTACATATCCGGTGACCCTGCAGGTTTTGCCGCCAAACTTCACGAAGAAGTAGTTCAGGACTCCGCTGAGAACAATTTCGTTTTACTAAAATGATTTAGGGGCTATTTGTGACTTGATTATTTAGCTGCCCTCGGCCTTGATTGCAGCCTGCCAGAGGTGTTACGTTCGATTTAAAAACTCACTCTTCTCATTACGATCAGGTCAGACACTGCTCAAGCTACTTCGGTCAAACTGTGGCAAGAATTGCCGCTACCGTACGACCACGGCGAAGTTCGGTGTTGGCACTGTGCATGCGCAGTGGACGGCGGTGCAGAAGTCCTGGTCCACTCCGGCCTCACTCAAGAGTTCTACCTTAACCGCGCACAGCTTGACGATCATCCCGAAGATGTACTGGCTATTCAGGTGGGGCTGAGGTCCCTAAGGAGGGGTGCGCTGGAAGCTATCGTGGATATCCTATGCCTAAATGAGGTTTAAAATGGATGGACTTGTAGATTTGTGTATGACGTACATATTATGCTGAATATGTAGGTATCGATAAAAGCAGCTCAACGATATCTGGCGGCCTCCTTGCCTGCCAATCTGGCCGAAGACATCCTGTCTCGAGTCAATGAAGAATGGTATGAGTATGATCCAGACCCGCCAGCAGAAGAACCTTTTGATCGGGACATGATTCATGAAGGAATTTAAACAATTAGTGCAGGAGTCGTCAAGGAGATGCAATAAGAAACAAATGGATCACGTCAACCACTTTCATCACTCATAGCTAGTTTCGCAAAAACCAAGATTATCAAACTGATCGCCTTCTATGGATCTCAGTAAAGCCCCTGCTGTGCGTCGTCGCTTCCTTCGACGTCTTTCGCGGTCTTCAAGTCTGAGGTAGAGGGCAAACACCTATTAAAACACAGTAAAAATATTTCGTTATGAGTAGCATATCTGGTGTGAGCGCCGTTACCGCCATCCACGCGCATGTCCCGAGCGAGAAGAGCGGGAACAGCGCCGTAAGGAGCGTCACTCTCACAAGGCCATGAGCTAAAAACGCCAGGCAGAGGAACGTAGCAAGCAAGCCCACGAAGGCGGCGTCCAAGATCAAGTAGGTGGTCACCCCGTGTAAGAACCTGGAGCAGGCAAATGAGGTGCGCGTTAAAAATGGCATGAGGAGGTTACACAGACATCATACTTGTAAGTGGCGGACACGACGAGCATGAAGCTGAGGATGAAGTGCGTTATCAGCGCCACCCAAAACGGCCAGGGAAAGAGCCAGGCCAGAACTGCATCAACGGTGTGGTCAGCTGAACTGTAGCTCAGAGAGTGACTGGGTCTTCGGTCCGGGTGGTTGAGATACTCCTCCAAGGGCTGTCGATAGATGGCGGTGACGAAGAAGATGGACAGCGAGATGACGGCCCCAGTGACACCAATGCAGACGGCTCGCCATTGTGAGTTGAAGCAGATCATGCACATGGTGATCTGCCCCACTTGGACTTGGGGCACGGTACCGTATTCGTCACTTTCAGTCAACACCTTGCAGTCAAACAGTGAAACGCAGTTTCTGGGGACGGTTTGGTAGCGGTGGGGAGGGAGTTTATTTGAAAAGAACTACATTCATAGATCGTCTGATTCTTTACCCTTGAATCTTTGAAGTAACGCACACCCTGAAGAATCCTGAGCTGTATGCTTAAGTCACGTAGACATCGGCAAGCATACATGAACTGTCAGGGTGGGCTCAAACTCAGTGAGAAAGACTTTTCATCCAGGCTTCTGCAGCGCATGAGCAGGGATCTCTGTTTACGACTAAAATATTTGTTGGATCGATGCATGAGGTACGTCGAAAGAGTTCGAACAGCACGAGACCTGCCAAAGCCAAATCTCACTACGGGCTAAAATACACTCAGTTAAGTCGTTGTACCATTGCATCCTATTTCTTTCCAAGTACCTCACATTGAATCACTCAAGCACAAAAAATAAGCGATGAATTCGATTAGATTCCTGTATTTGAAACATGTAAATGCGTAAATAATACATACACAGAAGACACTTAGCGCTCAGTTACTGCATTATCTTTTCTTTTACATTGTCTATTGTAACTACTTATGGTAAAGGAATCTTTTGTTTTGGGGAGGATAAATAATGTTCAATTGCTTCAAACATAAGTTTCTTTAACTGTACACGTAGCTGTAGTGCGGATTGATGTCGATAGTAATTCGAAAATGTAGCCTGAAAATAACACATTGAGAAATCAGACGAAGGCTAACGATCTAACAAGCAAGTTATTGCCTATAACATATACATGTATACATATGTGTGCGTGCAGAGTTTCCCCCCCCCCCCGCACTTTCTCTCTAGTCATAACTCATGAGCTGCCCTTTCCAAAATTACATAACTGTGTATGTGATGAGTGATGGCGGATGAAATAAAGTTCTTAGGAACAGAAACTGCATACATAAATGTACCACAGAATATTGCGTTAGGAAACCCGTACGAGCAGTTGTAATTTCTCAAGCTCTTCAGCGGAGTAATTTTTACTTTGCTCGCATTAGTGATGTGTACGTGCCCTGTAGTACGCAAAAGCATAGTGGACTTGCACGTGTAGAGTACCAAAGTACCGCACACTTCTCGCCAAGACAAAAATTATTTGGAGAAAGCTGTTATAAAGCCAATCTTTACGAACAGTGTGATATGAAAGGAGGTTAGAAGGAACCAGAGGGTTCTACAGTTACTTGATCTGGTGAGGATAAGAGAGGTGTTGGAAGAAAACTGGAAGATGTCAAAGAGTTGTGAGGAGTATAGGGCATCAGGCATTTATTCACTCACGCAGTATTGAGCATACTGAATGGTCAGATGACGAGTGGCCTAGAATTAGCTTCAAACACATCTGAATGTCTTGACGAGGCCATTTGAGGCCATCCCATTGAGCCAGGCCATTGGTGACTGCTTCGTCAAGATGATTGGTACATGTGGCGCTCAGAATAGGGAAATATTTGGCCATAGCCATTTTTCTTTTCTCTCTCTTGCGTTATGTTCTCTCCCAACTTCGTTTTCTTTGTGCGGTCTAACTGACACGAGAGGACACGCTGCTAGAATCCCCTGGGCGCTTCTTTTTTGGCACTTCCCAACCGAGAACAGAAATGAAATTAGTGGGCTTATGTGTTTCAAGCACTGAAGGCTAAGGTTTTCCAACCTCCGAAGTGAAATACAGGCATGTGTTCTATGGAAAGGTGTATCAACAGGTCAATTATTCAAAATCGGTGAACTTACACGGTGTTGGAGCTACCTCAAAACATTTTAGGACAATGGACTCAGATCAACTTTAAGTGCAACGCGTCGAAGTACTACTTCTCGGCTTGAAATCAGCCCTTGCTGTTGTCTCAGTTCTGTACATATGTACATACATGTAGGCATGTGTGAGCACCCTCAGATCATTTCTAAGCCCATATCTTCAGTGAGAAGTCCCAGCTGCCAGTGGCGATTGCGGTGCCGTCGGGCGAACACTTGAGACTGCTAACTCTGTTCTCGTGGCCGTACAGCATGGCAATGCGATGTGTCTTGAGTGTGTCCCACAAGTTGACGGCATAATCATTGTAGCCCGCGAATAGGATTCGTCCGGACGTCGAGAAGTCCACTGCATTAACTCCAAACAGGATGGAGTCCTTCTTGTAGCAAGCGACCTCACGATCTGCGCGCAGGTCGAAGAGGCGACAGGTCGCGTCGTCGCTGCCCGTCCCCACGCAGTCACCGCTAGGATGAAACTTGACTGCATTTACGTCGGACTCGTGGCCCTCGAAGTACTGCACGTAGCTACCGGTGCGCATGTCCCAAACGTATGCCATCTTGTCGCAGGACTGCAAAATGATAAGCCCTTATGCCGCAGAAGACTAAAAATTTCGAGACCTTTAAAAGTGCTTGATACAAAACAGTATGTGTGTTCGTACTCGAGGTCTCCATAACCCGGTGGATGGAGATGGCATTGAGTCAACAGTGTCAAATCATTTAAAGGATGCTTTAACGGTACTTGTTCCTTACCCCTGAGACGAAAGTGTTTGGATTTGGCCCTGGAGCCAAATCGATGGACATGACGTCCGCGCTGTGTCCGTGGAAGCTCTGCAAAACCGCGCCGGACTCTACGTCCCACAGGGCGCAGGTGGCGTCACCTGATCCAGTCAGCACTTGGTTGTCGGAGCCAGGAAAGAGACAACAAGACATGTACGAAGTGTGTGTGCCCACAGTTCGCTTGCGAGAGCTCACGTCGTCGTCCAGGGTCAGGGGATAAACGGTGACCTTGTTGTCGAGGCCGCCACAAGCAACCACATTGCCCGACGGACCGTAGGCGCAGGCCATCACCCACGTGGTTGGCATTGTCACCGCGTGTTCTTTGTTGGTAGTGAAGGCGTCCCACACGATTAGCTTACCGTCCTGGGAGGAGGACACGAGGTGGCGCTTGTCTGAGCACCAATCCAGACAAAGGACCTTGGCGTTGTGTCCCTTCAGACTGCGCCTGACCTTGATGTTCAATCCTTGGATAGGTTCCAAGTGCTCCGCTACTTGGGCCGTCGTACGGTCCGACAACTTCAGTCGCTCCTCATAAATGCGCCGCTTCAACTGCTCGATTTCTTGCTGCAGGCTCTCGATTGTGGGTTCTTCTCCGCGGCTGGCTGTGACCGCCACGGCCGCTGTCTCCTGCGCGGCGGCTCCCGCAGCGGCTCCCCCGCCGCCTCCGCCACCGCCACCACCTCCGGCGCCGCCGCTTTGTTGGTCACTTGCGGCGGCGGCGCCGCCCGAGGAAGCCATCTTACTGTTGGCAGTGGTAATCTTGCCGGGAGATGGGCTCACAGCCTCCTGTGTCAGAATTCACAGCTAGCTGGTAGTGCAGAGAACAGAAAGAACGTTCATACTTGCGGCAGATGACTTGGACTTGGTCGATGCGATGGGGATTTTGTGCTGTGCTTCCAGGCCTCCGTCGCATCACCAACCGTAGCCCGGTCTCTTGCGAGCAATGAGAGGCTCCCGATTTGAACACTTCTTCGACTGATGCACTACTGAATTTGGCTCTCACCCTGTCCTTTCATTGAGGTCTTGATTGCAAGAATGGTTCACCATCGCAAATGGTACTATAAGTTGATCTGTATGTGAGTTAGAGAGCTAAGGAGAGAAAAAGACGGCACAGCCCGTACGCAGACGAGCGCGCGGGCCCGCGCATGCGTTAGGGGCAGGCAAGTGTACTATGTGCCCACAAGAGAGAGACTTTCTTGGCCCGCACAAAAATCGATGAAAGAAGTTGCATCGCCTAGGAGGCCTCTTCCCCAGCTTGCTCCGAGGTGTCCTTTCTGTTGAAGTAGAACAGCTGCAGCTAGCAAAGTGGGAGAAAGCCAGCTTTGCCTGGAGGTGCACTCGTCCTTTCTCTCTCGCTCTCGCTCTCTTTCACTTAACGCATGCAGGCACAAATGGGCGCAGGAAGAGAGCGAGGGGGGGCTGGAAGCGTCAGTGCCCAAAGTGTGCGGTGCGAGCAGTGGGCGACAGGCCTAGCTTTCTGTACGGGTGGGCACCCCCCTCCCCTTCCATGGCACATTCACATACTCATCGTTGTAATCTGTAGGGATGGCGCACACGCGTTCTGCCGCCGGCGCACTACATCACAACTGGCCTAAAAAGGTGACAAGATTATAACACGGAGATAAGAGCTCGGAGGAGAGAGCCGACTCAATGACCCACCTCGAAGGAACTACCAGAGGGAGACACAAACCTGCACGAAGGAAGCCACATAGACACTCCTTTGTACCCGACGCATAAATAATCCCTGCTCCCCTTTTTTAGTACGTGTGCTGCATGTAATGCTCGTATTGGGCCGGATCTTAAGGAGTCCAGTGACGTCACCGTGTACGATAGGAGTATTGCTAACAGGTGTAGAGCAACTGGGGGGTCACAGGAGCGCTGCAAGTGGCGCAGGCAGCTACAACGCATAATTTGTTTCCTGTTATTCGTCATATGCGAGTGCCTTGTAAGAAACAGTTGTCACACGGGGTTTTTTTTTCTCATGGTTTATTAATTCTCTTTTGTTCGAGCGACTGGGTTGCTCGACCGATTAACAACATTGATATCTCGACGCATGCAAATATAACCGTATGGTGTGTGTGGGTGTACAGGGTGAGCAAAAATAAGCTTGCGCGGATAGCCGACTCTCGAATGTTTCCGTCACCATGACCAAGGACTGCAAATTGCGTTTTCCAGGCTGTCCCGGTGCCATGTTAAGCCGCAGAATAATAAGTACTTATTCTGTGGTTGAGCTCTGATCGCTGGCCAGAAAATGAGATCACAGATGAACACTGCCTTGAAGAGACTGAACAAGTGAAGCAAGTTGAACCTTGTCATCACAGGGATCAGCAGATCATACTCTTTCAATCTGTGGGCGGGAAACTCAAACTTGTCAACTGAAGTGTTAGAAGTGGAGATATGATTGGAAACGTGCGCAAGCTTATTTTCCTTCACCCTGTCACTATATGAGTGTGTTTTTTCGCGCAAATACTTCTCATAAAGCAGCTCTATCCCTTTTCTTTGAAGTAGTTTACTTTATGATCGCACACACTGGGGCGTATGTGTGTAACAGACGCATTAAGTAGGGGCATCATATGTGGAGAAAGTCATACAGCTATTTTAAGGGCGGGCGCTCGGCGGGGGGGGAGGGAGATTTCTATTATAAGGCTGACGTCACACTGGGGGAATTCCCCATGCGATTCTGCAAGAGGTTGCGTTCGCTTTATGCAAACTCGCCCTGAAAGTCCATGCAATCTCTGACGAAATCTTAAGAAAAAAGTCTCTCCTGCGACGCCAATCTAAAATACGCAGTTGCAGCTTGAAGGGTTGGGGTGGGGACAAAAACAGCTGGAAGACGGTCTTGTGGTATCATCCAAGAGACCAACAAGGGCAGACTACTGGTGATTTGATGCTTACGAGATAAGTTCAGGACAGCGAAACCAAAAGCACTAAATGCGCGATAAAAACCGTGATTGACGATTTCTTTAAGAAAGGGATGCTTGCGTGCAAAAATGCATTTCATGCTTTTTAATCATTGGTGATCGTCAGTGGGCTGCTCAAGGTACATTCTCCTCGTTTTGAGCATTTTTTATTCTGCCTAAAATAACGTTCAAGATCAAACACTATTATTCACATAACCCACCAACACAGGTGCATAAATGAGAAGAACAAGTGGCCTAAGTACGTACGTCATACGCTTGCCAGTAAAAGTTTGCTAGTTCAGAAGTCTTGAAGTCCTTGTATAGTAGCCCTTGTGTAGGCGACAATGCGACCCTTGTAAAGCGCTCTGAGCTATGACTTAGTTCTGTAACAGTCCTCCGAACAATATGAAACAGTCGTGTGTGCGAACTTGTTCAGTCGAGCAACGAAGAAAGACAGTCTCTCTCTCCGATCCTACACATTTGAAAGTGCAGTTAAGAAGTTAATTCAGTCAAACAAAAAGCCACCCACATAAGGATGTAAGTGTAGGAAAGTGCAAAAGTCCAGTCTCAAAGTACACCGAGCTCGCACGCTCTGGCATTCGAGAAGTCCTAGCACCCAGTCAGAATAAAAGGAAAGTTTCTGTCACGTACACCATTCATATCTGTCATTGTAGTTGGGACGCTGAGTCCCCACTTGCGCTCATGTTCGTTTCATAAGGCCTGTGGGAGAACTTTAAAAAAGGCCAGGAGAAGAACTTTGACAGTTTGCAGGCCTGCCTCGGCCAGACAACCACAGGGCAAAAAGACGGGCTTAAGACATGATTTACTACATGTATATGTACCACTGGTACGCGATCCCCGGACCATATCTGAGCGGTACTAGCAGGACCCTTATACATAGGGCTACCATACAAGGGCCAGAAGCCAGTTCAGGAGATTTCATGCGTATGTACCTGTAGTTGGTGTATCGTTTTTTGAAAGGTGGGCAGGTGAGGAAGATTTTTTTGGACCTGTTTGCACAAGCGACTTCGTGATATGGTCTATTGGACACTGTATGGTAATGATTGCACCTTTCTATCGAGTGACTGAGATTGGAGATTACACGAGTTCTAGGTGAACAAGGGGTGACACAGCTGCAAAATATCGGTACTTTTCTTCAACAATTATGTTGTACATGCACTGCAGCTACGCGTTAAGACGCCTGCAATGGTGCGCAGCAATCTTATGTATATCAATATACGTATGTACACTGAATGCGTATGTGTGTACGGGTGTGCGTTTTACTACCATATCTCTTCCACTACCTCTATGAACACCGTTGTCTCATACGTAGTGATACAAATGTGAAAGCTCAGGCTTTGATCCCAGGGAATGGAGAAAATAATATTTGACGGCATAAGGCAACAAAACAATAGGTCTTAAGAAAACTATTTCAGCCTTTGCTGCAAGGAGGGCATGCACAACTTGTCCATTTGCATGCACGTGTAAAGGATCTAGGGCACTTATTGCAAAGTGAAAAAATCAGTGTCTTGTGGCTTTAAATGTTTAATAGCAACGCAGAACAATGCCTTCCGGTTATGTAAGATGCTCGCTAAATCCTCATGGACAAGCCTGGTGATCATGCATATAAACAAGATCTTCATTAAGGACTGGGGTGAATGTGCACAATGCTTGGGGGAGGGTAACCGGGCATGACAAAAATTATCGATGCTTCGCTTCGCTACTGTGCAGTACGATACACACATTTACTACATAACCGCAACGACTATCAAGCAAATTTTAAGTAACCTAACTAAAACCAGCGCCTTCTTGATCCCAGATTCTCTTGATTCTCCTCTTGAAAAACTGATTTTTTTTTTTTGCCAGGCGCTGTGGCAATATGTCTATTTTGGTATGTTCGTTGTGCCTGTGACAGACGTGGCCCCTCTCGTTGAAAGGTCCTTTGAAGACACTAAATCGCCGTGTGCGTGGCCACAGCCTCCGACGATGACTTCGACTGGTGTTGAGGAGGGAAGGTAGCAATGGGGAAGGCCTTGATGTGCGTCTGCCACTGAGATGACAGCTGGAAGAACTTCACCCCCTGCCACTCGAGACCGTCTACGTACACTAGAAAGGAGAGCAAAACACTACTATGCATACAATATTATGTGCAGGTAAAATATTGATGAAGGAGAAGAGCCTTCCTTGTTTATAGTGGCACTCGCCAACTTTTTGTTTGACTCTGCCTACTGCGTGCATTATGGAGAAAGAAAAGGCTGCACAGTTGATCCACTCCAGTCGTGGGCAAAAGTATTGTCTGCTTAGTCTCTGCTAGATTGATCACGCTAGATCGCAAAATTGGTAGCTTGATGTGAAATTCGAGAATGCAATTGACAAATGTTCCTTTCGCTATATTTGTTATTCCATTGACCACTCAGCGGGGTTCATTTTTGTAGTCATTAAGGTTTACAATCCCTTTAATGTAACGGCCAATGATACTTTTGACCGGGACTGTATTATCTGTACAGAAGTGTTCGATCAGGTCCGAGTGAGGGGAGACATTCAGCAAGATTGAGAGGCCTTTGATCAAACAACGACACTCACATCCGTGACGCAAGCCTAAGTACACGGACGGGTTATGTTCATGTAGTCCTTGTACACGCACGTACCTCTGACCGGGGTTTGAGCTTTGGAAAGACAAATCAATCTGGTAATTCCGTCGACAGTCTGACTTTTTACGCCGCCGTCCGGGTCCTTCTCCTTCCTCTTGCCCAGCCTCATCACAGCTGAAAGAAAGAGCCCCTCATGTGTGTCTTGTACGTACCAACGTACGGAAGGACATCCATCCGTCCTGTATTGCAACGACTTACTTACCTTTCTGCTTCTTTTCCTTTACCCAGTATTGCATGGAGAAGGTGTCGTCGCCCGACCTCTGCACCAACATGTGCCTAATGCTTGTTTTGATTGAACTTTTGGAGGATGCAGACTCGAAAGAAACAGATGACGACAGCTCGGAACCAACTTCACCACCGCTGGCGATGTTGCGATCGCCACCGCCGCGGCCTCCGCGGCCTCCTAACAGACCGCCAGAGCTGTTAGGGTTGAAAGAGCTTGGGGCATCGGCGGTGGTGTTGTCAGACGAGACCCAGTAGTCAAGTTGCAGCTCCACTGGGTCAGAAAAGAATTCTCGCGCGCTGCAAGAGAAAAGGAGCAGTAAAAGCTTTAAGTTATACCATACACGCACGTGAGAACACTATTTCCTGTGATCTGCGGTGATACCTCTAGTCGTCAAGTGCACGTTAAGGCTCCCTCTTGACGCTTTCATAACTCGAACAGGTCCTCATCACTTCATTTCGACCGCAATTGCTCATCCTGCTCCCGAAGCACTTGCCAGAAGCTTTCGCCCAACTAATTGGTGGCTCCGCATAATGTAAACAAGACAGTAATGCATATGAAGTGATGAGGCAAGCTTGGGGAGTGACCTTCACCTATCCGTACCAGATATATAAGCAGTTCTTTTACTCGTATAAGGGCATAAACAGTACAGATCTACTGTCTAACGTGCAAAACAGCAGGGTGTGCTGTACTCATGCTGATCAGCTGGATTTGCGACGTTCTTTCACTACATCCTACTTTACATGTCTGCGAAAAATACTTGTTGTCTGAGTAGTGAGTAAGGATGTTTTTTATCCTTCTTTGGTCTTCACCTCTCCTTCCCCACATGGGGCGACGACGGCGGAGTTGTTCTAGAACCCTTCTCAGTTCCAGCACCCGCTGCACCACCGCTGCCCGTGGCCGCTGCCAAAGTTGCGAGCGACGGTGGTGGGGGACCAATTAATAAGTACGGAGAAGAAGCATCTTGCTGAGGCGTTGCTGCCGATGCTGCCACTAACGCCGACGTCGGTGAGGACGTCTGTTGCTGATCGTCGTCCAGATCTATGGATTGGATGAAAGACCCAGAACCCGAATCTGAGCAGACCCTGACGTCGCTCACGAACGGGACGAACACTTGGCTGGACTCTTCATCAGAGCTGAAAGGAAAAGGAAAGAAGTGAGTTGCAATGCAGCCAAAGGGTACACCTGAGAAAAAGATGTTACCTCTTCTCCTTATAAGTGACCATAGCCTCGGCCACAGGTAGCGGCAACACCCTGTCTGCAGGACAGTTCAAGTAATCAAAGACTCTCTTCGCCAGCTCTGCGGCATCTGCTTTGGTCGGTTCCGCCTTCTCCACCAACTCACGCCAAGACTCGTGTAAGAACGTCGACGAGTACAAAGGGTCGTGTCGGCCAATGTATTTAGAAACGGAATTAGAGCCTTTAAATAGAAGACAAATTATCAAGCTCCGCAGAAGTTAACTACTTTCTTGTTGTCAACTCTCCTTACCCAATGGAATGACAAAAAACTTGAGATAGCCCTGCCAGTCTGGCGGCTTCGACGAGAAGACTTCCACATATGGCCGAAGGAGGGAGTTCACGAAGGTATCCGATCCTATGAGCCCCACTCTCACCATAGGAGGTGTCTGCGTCGCCTGTAACAAGCAATGATTGGCTGACAATGCTCATCAGTCTGCTCTACAAACGACAACAAACTTTACCTGAGTGTTGCAAAACTTTTGCACCTTGGCCACGAGACAAGTGAGAACCGCACGCACGTCGGCAGGCCCCGCAGTGCATACCAGTCTGCAGCCCGGCCTCTCCGACGAGAGTCGGGCCGCCAAATGGGCGCCCTGGCGGTCGCAGGTGTTGGCTAACACCAGCTGGTCGACCAGAGAATCACCGTCAGAGGGAAGTACACGGCTCAGTTGCTCCAGCAAGACCTTACGAGGCTAAAAGAGAAATTCACATGAACATTTTTTACTTATCTGAACCATATAACGTGTGTGGGATACATAAAGAGGTCCATAAAAAAGCTTATCGCACTCGTAGGAGATGAATAGAATTCAAAATGATGTAGTAGCCAAGATAAATTTTATAACGGTTTAAGGCCCCAAACTCCAACGATATAGGAATCTTTCATCCAATCAAAATTCGAACTGCTCACTGGTCTGGCAAAAGAAAAATCCAAACTTTTTTGAAAAGGCCAGAGTGGCTGTCCCAACGGAATTTCTCTAAACGAATCTTATGAAAAGCCCTTCAGGGAAACTCGGAATGAGAGAGGAGAAATAGACGTTAGTGATGTGCAGACCAACTTCAAAAGAATAAAATTTTATCAACAGCAATACTAAGCCAACCATCAGTCATACCAATGAATCGCTGCTTGCATTGGGGAAAAAATACACAGGAAGGTAAGTGGGGAGGGATAGCTAATAGTGCACGCCCTTATGCAGAAAAAGCAACGAGAAGCGCTACAGTAGTTCGGGTTGGAGTACTCAGACTTTCGAGAGTGCTTTAGAAAAGAGACTGCGGTGGCCTGAGTAAGCAGCGATATGATTTAAGAGGGGACAAAACAAACACGTGCTCGTGAGCAGTCTGTCTGGGTTACCATATATCTTCTATAAATCTCATCATGCTAATGTGGGCAGACACGCATGAGGGAGGGGGGGGGGGTGTAGTGTCTCCACCAGTACTGTCGAGGTCAGCACTTGCCCGGCCAACAGCGTTTACGTCGTCCCTGAGTGCCAGAAACGAACTGTCAAACCGTCAGCCCTCCCACCCACGTAGCATCGGCACCCATCAAGTTGTACCAAGTGCGTGCAGCACAATGCGTGCCAATGCACAAGCAACTACAAGTAAAAAAAGTAACATGCAAGTCATAGAAGCCTCTCAGCTGAGCAGCGTGGTGTCAAAGGACCTTTTGCAAAAATGCTCTGCTTGAGTGCAAATGCCACAGCTCCTCTCACTGCATTTTTATATTTCCAGTGCAGCCCAAGGACACTCCTTAACACTGAGCTCCTGGAGGTTCTCAAAATTCATCTTTCTGCCTTTAGGCACTTTAGACAGCGATTGTCAGACGTCTGCTAGAGGTGTCACCAGTTTCTGGAAGTGCTAATATTATTAATCACCTCTGCAGCGGAGTGATAAAGTGGAGACGAGCAAATTAGAGGAGGGTCGAGCCGTCTCTTCCTTTTAGACATAATTTGCACTAGGGCTGCCGCCACATACTTATACGCTAATTACAGGAGATTCGGATTTGCCGTCTGAAACGTCTGAAGTTCTAATGTAGGAAAACCAACACTCGCGCGTTAATCAGACGTCAGAGACAAAGAAGACTGTAGTTCCCTAGGGAGCATCGGCGAGAAGGACAAAGACAGACATGAGAAATGAGACCCTGAAATAAGAAGTGACGGGAGTACTCACGCAGACAAAGTGCTTAGAGAAAGCAACGAAGGTACTTTCGGGTTTCCCTTTTCATTTACTGTTCCAAACATGCTGCATCATTCGTATGTCCCACCAATTTCACCATTCTTTCTTTCCTTCCCTCTTTCTCTCTTTCCTGCTCTCTCTCCTTCTTTCCCTCCACCTTATAAATCAGCAATCCTTCTTGACCCACACAGTGCGTACATCTATGTTGCGTAGATGGCGTCTTGGGCGTCACATTGTATCAACGACGCTTGCGGAGAGAAGGAAAAAATGACACTGATCATATTGCTTGAGAGTACCAAGTTACAAACAGAAAAAGCCCAATTCCGACAGCTTCCGCAGAAATGTGTCAATGTGTAATCTTTTTCTTGCGTAACGGTGAATAATGATCGAGTTGGAGTTGAAAGGCTCGGTAGAGCTTTCACTTCACGCTATAAAATGAAGGGAAGACGTGACTCTGCAGTCGCGCTTGAACGCGACCGGGGGAAGATGAATGGAAGTCGTGTGTGTCGTTCTTCGAAAACAATGGCGGCGGCTTCAAGGGGCTCGCTCGCCTTCTCCACTTTCGTGCGACACAACGCGTGCAGCAAAGCCATGTACTATATGTAGAGTACGTTCAATCTCGTGTATGACGAAGCAGCAGTACATGCGCCACAGTCGTGGAACTCACACTCGCTGAATCCATCACGAGGTTGCTGGTGTTCCCGCCGCCAACAGCCGCCGCAGCGGGCTGGGACGGACGGTTGGCGGCCGAGGCTGCGGCCAGGGCGGTCGTCGTCGCTGACAGGGAAGACGAGCCCATCGTCAAGGCCGCGTTCTTGTGCTGCTGTTGCATCAATGAGAGTCGATACTCGCCGCTGGCACCTCCAGACTTTTTCAAGCGGCTGCGCCGCTCCCCTCCTTGGAGCTGAAAATGAAAAATGTGTGCATCAAATCTCCTGCCTTCCTCTTTTCTTCTTGCACCACGCAACCAAGATGTACTGGGTGAGTCAAAAGTAGCTCTCCCGAGGTCTCTCGATGGTCATGTGGCCACTTGAGTCTGCCCCTGCTGGGCTCAATTGAGAAGATATTATAAAGTTTTAGTTGGAACCAACCATGCAGTGACTGAGCACCTGAAGGCGGAGCAGTTAGTTGACAAAGTTTGGGCCATGAAAGTGCATTCTAAGTGATGAGCACGAGGTCCACTCGCATACATACAGAAGAGGTTTTTCTTCTACTCGTTCTCACAGCAGTTAGAGAAATGGCAGATTTTTGCATCAACTTCATTGGTCGCGACTGAAACTTTCGAAGGCCGTCCTTAATTGAGAGCCACTGGGGCATGAAAGGCCCCGTGCAACCAGAGATAAAGGCCTCTCTGTCAAGCTACTTCTGAATCCCCCCGTAGAACTCAGGGGAGGAGAAAGGCTGAAGTTGCGAAATTTTTTATGCGACGAGAGGAGAAGATCAATTTTCATCTCTTCCCCCATTTCCGCTCCCTTGAGTCGGGAAAAGTTTGCACATTTGCAGACGAAGCAATTTTTATCCGCCCAATTTTTTTTGTGGTCGAGTGGGGCTATAAAATTAAATTAGTCTTTCCACAGTACCTTTTGCTTGAGACCTTCGTCGCCCGAGGGTGGCGGAGACGAAGCATAGACTGGATCGGAGAACTCCGGGTCCGTCAGGGTCTCGGGGTGAGAGTCCCAACCGTCCTTGGAACTCTCATCACTTAGACGGTCACTACCGGCACCGCCTCCTCCTCCTCCAGCCCCTCCTCCGCTGTAGTCTGTAACAAGAACAAATGTCTTCAGTGCCACATGCTACCTTGCCCTTCAGTACATAGACCGAGTTCAAGCAAAAGTAATGCTGCATTGCAGTGCTACATTTAGTTGGGAAGACGTTATTTCTCTGGCGGAAGACACTTTATCAAACCCACCTGCGGCCTGGCCCAACTCACTGGCGATGCCTCCCACGATGGCGGACGACGAGGACTCTGCAAGAGCAGGGAGAAGGAGGATGCTGGATAAATCTGGCATGCAGTAAGAAGCGGGGGCATTTAGGAAAGGAGGAGCGGTTGGCAAGGGGCACCTTGTTGGCAACGTGCTCTACCTCTTGCCTCCTGCCCATCTCTTCCATCCTACAACGCAACCTCAGAGATGAGACACAGAAACTGCACTTGTGTGCATTCCCAAACCATTAGGGAGCCCTTAGCTTTATAAGAGCAATAAAGGGAATTTCCGCCAACGGCTCTACGACAGTGCTTGTCCGGAATCACTTCGCCGTTTGGCCTCTCCAAAGCAATGGATAGATAAAAGGGGGCATTTGGCTGGATATCTCAGGATAGAAGGGGAAAGAAACTGTCCCTTTAAGAGAGTAATTAACTCCTTCTCTAATGCACTTGTGCGAGAAGGACATTTTCAGACGAGTAAACATCTCCAAGGAGAGGCCTGAGCAGCCAGTTATGGCGTGGCTTTCTCTTATCGTTTCCCTTCTCTTCCAACCTTTTATTCGTTGTGCACGTGTCACCGTGAATAAATTAAGAGCAACTAGCCCCAAAGACCGTTTATTGGACAGGCTTCCCCTGCTTTTCCTCCAATGCCTACACGGAGGAGAAGAAAATATTTTGGGAGAGGTCTCCTACCAGACCACCCCTTCTGCCGGTCGATTAAGCCAACGTGAGCGCACCGGCATGTACCCCGTGTTCTCGCCCTTTCAGGCCAACGCCGAACACTGCATGTTCACATGTACGCGTGTGCACGCGCGATATGAGTGTTGGCTGTGCACCAGTCATAATCCGAGTTCTGTGCAGTCAAGCCTGAATGACTAGTTCTGTAGCCAAACCAAACCAGACTTGGTTCGTGTCATCAGAGACGATTGGACTTGGAATTTTCGTTCTGCCTCTGAACACTCGCGATATTTGGCTGAGGAATTAGGCGTAAAATTGACGTGAAGACTCTATTCAGCTGAGAGTCTTTGTTGTCAGTGCCATCTCTCCTCTTTTTTCCGAAGGACCCCATTGTAAAGGGCGAGAGGAGCCAAATTCCATCTTTGCGTACCTCCACGTGTGCGTGAGTGTGAGTGTGTGTATGAGGGGAGGGGGGAGGTAGCACCTTATCCCTATCCTTTACGGTTAAGCCGTAGTTATTCCACGGATCATATTCCTCTGTGACCGACGGAGGCGCAATGCCAACATCTGTACGCTGTGCATACGCACATACGTTTCAAGGGAGAGGCAAAGATGGGCCCACCAAAAACTGCTGGCAGTCGTGCCTGGTAATGGCAGGGAAGGATGTAAAAGTAAATCCCTAAGCTGCCTTTTTTTTCCTCACGATTCTAGCCCAGGGGATATATTTTTTAGCAGGACAAGATGACAAAGAAATCCCACGATCATTACAGCAGCACCAAAGCTGGAAGGTGTCCGTACACAAGGTGCCCATATATTCAATATTTGAATGCCAAAATGCCCCTAATTCGTCATCAAGTGCTTGAGCAGCCCCTTTTCGAACAACACTTGGTGTAAGTGATCATTCCGGAAGAAAATGGGCTGTGCATGCTGCAGTGACAGCTTCTGATGTGAAATCGGGGCCTAAAATCAGCCATTAACACACTTAGTCATGAGCTGCTTCCTAACTGACGATAGTGTGCTGCTCGAGCCCTCAACATGGACTGATCACAGATGCAGGTAAGTGCTTATTTTGCAAAACTTCCTGAGGGGCTCCTGCCTCCCCTGGCCAGATCACTGGAAACACCAGCAAAGGAAGAACAGTGTAGTGATGGTATCGAGCCTCCAGCTTTTCGAGCTTACCCAAAATGGCCTTGAGCCTTTGGGCTTCGAACCTGGCTCGATTCCATCACGAGAACTAAGACGGGAGAAATGAGGAAGAGAAGGAAGAACGGGCGAGAATGGGCTCACGCGAACCACGGGCTCTCGCGCGCCATGGGGGTCCGAGGGGGGGAGTCTCACCTCGAGAATTTTGGGGGATTGAGGACTAGGGACTGGATTTGTCCAATTTGGGGTCGTTCTCTCTCTCCCCCCTTCAAAGAAGGTGAAAAACCAGCCTCTCTGGTGTAGATCCTTGTATGCATTTTGAGTGCCCTAACATGGAAATGAGCCGTGGCAAAGTGTAGCTAATTTACTCAATCCTCAATCTCTGTGTCTCATTGACCGAAATCAAATCGAAATCTCACTTCAAAACGTTTCAGTTTAGTTAATTTCTCCCAGTCACGCCAAGGATTGTCAAGGGAGAGCAAAAGGAGTAAGAATCAGAAATTGTTCCACAGTGTAAGTAGTTTCTTCGCATGCACATTAAGTACCTTGAAACTACTCAGGGGCTTGCACAAAATTGGTGTTCCCTGGAATGAATGGGCGTTACAAAGGTCTATTTTCTCATCCTCAGTAGAATGCCACTCTCTGCGTTGATGGCTCTTAACTGTAACCATTTGTGGAAATATTTTCCCAGAAATGCAATTTACTAAAAGCACCAGCAGCAGCTCCCTGGTGTAGAGAAGCATCAGGCTTTGTGCTTCCCCCATGTACGTAGACAAAAAAGAGCCAACGAGCCCATCTGAAGCCTCAGCAAGCAGCAAAAACGAGAAGCGAGCGAAGGATAAAATATGTGACATGAAGGAACAAAACAATCGAGTTTTCTTCCAACGACGTACAAGATACCAGAGCTGTTACATGAAGCTAGGAGAGCAGAGATGGAAGGGATGCCTTGCAAAACCCGATTTCGCGATCAAAAAGGGAAAGTGAGCGCGCACGAAATGTTTTCCATGTACGGGGGGGTCTCGTTATTGCATTGCCTGCGGCAACAACAGCTGCAGGGACGAAAAAGGAACTGCATCATTGTCACACGGTACGTATCTTATGTACGTTCACATACAATACGTACACACACATACGGGCGACTGCGTTGTACCTTTGTGCGTGGAGTACGAGTGAAAAAATTTCCGATAGTACATAAGGAGTTAGAGAGGACAGGCCCAGGCAGTCCAAGAGGGTACGTCGGGGATGGGGGCGAGGGGCACGACGAACGCCAAGGAGGACATAACGAGTGACACGGGGGTAGTAGAAGACGTGCCGGTGGGAAGAAAAATGGGCGGAAGGTAAAAAGTTGTATGACGAGTACACCGGACACTTGTTGACTCACACTGTGTCACAGCAACTATGGTATGGAAAACTGCAACACAAGTACAACACTGCATCAAAAGTACTCAAAGGTTGGTTCAACTACAACGTAGTCAAGCAATAGTATCTGAGCCTGAATAATGCAGGCAGAGAAAGAAACTGCGCAAAGCCAGATCTATAACTGAGTAACAAAATGACTTCAGGGAAGCCTGAGGTTCGTGAGGTTCTTACATAATGCGTACACTACCTAGAGTGAGAAAAGGAACATCATAGAGTCATAGCACCATGAGGAGAAGCTTAGCAAAAGAACGCCAATAGCTACAAACTTTCGCCCCAAACTCAGCTGGAGAGGGAAGATATTGCGTACAACACACAAAAGTAGACAAGGGTACAACTACAATGACGAAGTTTTCTCTGCACGTACGAACAACAAGGCACTCCTGAGTTTCCTGGGAGACTTGAGGGACGCACCAACAGCCCAGAGAGAAAGAAAACGGTTCCCCTCATTTCTTGTACGCCTTCAACTAAGGTAAATCACTGCAAAACAAAGTAACTTGGTCGCTATAGCTGATGGTGGTCACGAATGCAAATGTCATTGCGAGTGCTGGGCACACCCAGGGTGCAGGCGTGATGAATGTTTGCCATTGTACTGCTTATGTAGTGATTTATGCTCTTTTTCACGGTGGAATTGTGAGAGTTGTGACACAATGGCCAGAAGTCTGCGAGCGGGGAACAACTTATTCAGCTCTCAGTGGAGCCATTGCACACTGATCAAAAAGGTAGATCCTGCTAGTTCAAAAACTGAGAAGTCCCTTTTTAAAGGTGCCACCTTGAATTAACTTTTTATTACAGAGATGATCATAAAGGTGCTGGTGCCATTATTCCGAAGGCCTTTTCGCCAATAAAGATGTTTCTTACACCCATTTTGCAAGGTTACGTCCTGAAACGAATTAACACGGAGAAAAAATCTGGAAGGGAGAGAAAGGTGCTCCTACTTAGTTAGCCTTGCCCTCTTTTTTTTTCAGAATCGACCAACCTTCGAGCCCTAAAAAAAGATGATAAAAGTTCTCTCGCTCACTCTTTCTTACGCAGAAGAGGAGAAGACAAACTTTTCGGGCTCCTCCGGTCCGATGGGTAGAGAAGAGGAGGGAAAGGAGGACGGCGAAACCAAATTACTTCGCCAAAGTCTCGAGAATTTCATCACTGACGAATGAAAGAAGAAGACTTTTAGAGAGTTTTTTCTCATCCTGAAGAGGGAAGTGTCCCAAGAACTCAAAGCTTAAGCTTAAGGTTTCGACAGGACTTAATACATGCACAGTGAAGCAATGTACAGAAGGCAATAATACATTGAAGTCTCCATGAATTACTCATGTGCCGAAATGATGTATGCACTAACAAGGTACAAGCCAGGATGCAAGAAATCGATGTCACTCTCCGTAACGTCAGCGCACCGTACTGCACGGTAAAGACGTCTCTTTAGGTCAGCATGCGATGGAAATTGTTGTGTGCAACATATGAATGCTTGCTCACTTTGCTGCAGCTGCTGGATCCTGCTCGACTCCCCAGACTCTCTCCTGAGCTCTAGCTGTTGCTGCTGTTGGTGAGCCAGCAGGTTCTTGCTGGAGTTGAAGAACGGCTTCAATGACGGCTTGGGCGTAGAGCCGACGCTGATGGTGTCAACGTCGGGGCCGGAGTCATCTCCGCTTAGGTCCTCCAACTGGTCGAACAAGTCCTCAATCTCGGCGGGGTCCACGGTACCCTCTGAAAAAGACACACATAAGTGAACTAGAGTGGCCGGTAGCTCATCACATCACCTTACAACTCCTCCTTTCAATTACTGTGCGAGGTGGGATAAAAGGTGTCTAATGACCCCTTTTCTTCCATCTCCATCATGCCTTTCAGTCTTCTTCGGACACTTCTGTAACCCTTTCCTTGTCACCTCCCTTTTCCATATTACCCCCATCAGATCCTTTTTCACCTCGACCCCTGTGCTTAAGCAGACATGTAACAACTACGGCGCAGCACGTACGTGTACTGCACCATACATACTAGGCTTCTCGGAAACACAATCAGACGGTACAAGGACGACGTTTGATGTTATTCTTACGCTAACGATGTCTGCTCTCTTCTCACGCTGGAGGCAAGCTATACACATCCGATGAGCTCTTCCTTCGGCTTTTCCTCTATCACGTTCGGCAGCCTCACGTACTGTACGTACTTGCACACTTTGCCCAAGGAGACGCTTTCACCGGTCCTCCTGCACATTCACATACACGCACTAAAATATCTTTGTATGCGTTATCGAGTAGGAAGACAAGCCCCGGTATCGCCATTGTCTTTGCCGTAAAAGCTTCTAGAAGGTCAACGATGGTGCCCAGGACTCCAACGTCACGTCGTCTATCAGCTATTACTAGACCAAACAGCGTAACCCTCGCATCATTAACTGGCATGACTCATTCACAGGCAGGCAAACTGTTACCTCTGAAAAATTACCTGGCACGTGGGAACTGTAGCACTATGGTAGACTAAGGCCGGCATTTTAGTATTCGCAGCAAAAAATCATCAACGTTGCAGTTGGCTCTTGGTTCGAGCTAGTCACTAATATCCAGTTATCGACTTAAAAAAAAAGCTAGGGGAGTCATTTTATTATACTTTTGCTTGTGTGTATGCTGTTGTGCGCGGACTCCGGACTTCAGTCAAAGTGTCAATTTTCCTGACTCCTCAGAGCACCTTTGTATAAAAAATTCCTTCGGAAGAGACATCAGGTACTCTGCTTACGTCAGTTTTTTCGATTGAAATGACGACTTTCACTTTCGAAGGGAAAGAAGGACAAAGCTTCTTGGCAAAATCCTCTACTCCATGAGTCATTTTACCTACGCAGTGGTACTCGGAAAAGCGGTAGTCAGATAAGTAGGACTTCTCCATGGATTTGAAGATCCCAATGCGGACTGCACGATGTGGGAGTCTGCCCCCCCCTCCCCAATTTGGTCCACTGTATGTCTGGATTGCTCCGAGTGAGACGCTGCTCCGCTTTGGACGTCGGGTGTCCCTATCCGAACCTGACTATTAAGCGGGGTGTGCTGTAATTAACAGAGTGACGTGTGCACTCACCCGAGTAGCACGGAAACTCCTTGCTGTCTACGGTTGCAGCGACAGGGGTTTTTTTTTGGCACGCGTGCCAGTCTCAATCATTTTACTATCAGTCAAGATACTACCCTTAGTGTTCCTTTGGATATCAGTTGCTGTCTGAATGTAGTAACTCCTACTGCAGTGAATTTCCAATCCTCCGTTACCCTCAGCTTAGAGGCACCAACCTGGCATTTGGAGCCCTGGAACTCTTTTAGTTCCAGACAGTTTTAATTTTTGTTTGCGTTTCAGCAGCTGCCGCCCTTCCTTCACAGTACACAAGAGGACAGACTGAACCTGCCCTAAGCGCTATTTTAGTTCTTCTTTATGCCTTCCATAGACTGCTTGAGTACAAGTACAGGTGGCGAGGCAAAGGAGTTTCCTCTCCATGAATTAACCTTATTTGAGCTTGTCTAGTGGCAAAGGCGTTCTGTTTCTTTTCCTTCCTTTTGCAGCGCTCACCATCTATTTCCTCCTTTTTTGGTGCAGCAAGATTTGAGTTACTGAATAACATTTTGAAGGACTCCTACTTTGCTCCTCTCCCTCTTTTCCCTTGCCTACTCAACAGAAAGCTGATAAGTTTTCTTCCTTTCCCCTCTCTGAATACATTATTGGGGCGAGGGGTAAGAAAGAGATCTGTTCTGACTGGCGCCGGAGTAAGAGAGTACATTTATCATTTCAGCATGCGCTACAGGGCCCACAACTTTTTCCTCATGCTTGATTACTCCCTCCACCCCCCCAAAAAAAGTTTGGGTCAATAAAAACGCAACATTTGTCTGGAAACGACTGATTTAAAGTTTGACTATGCCACTTGTGAGCGGCAAGAGAATTGTAGAAAGTCAACCTCAAAACAGATCTGGACTTTTTTTGGGGGGGGGGGGCTATGAATAGAGCAAAAGCAGGTTGGAAACTTGCTCTGCCTTGCAGAAGGAAACTTTGGTTCATCTTTCCTTGGAATTAGTCGATAGATTCCCCTCATACATCAGTCAAGCAAAGTCAGTTCGTCATCCGCGCATTTTGACTCCTATATATGGTAGATTTTTGTTTTAAACCTCACCCAGGCTAAATATCTATCCTACCTGACGGTTTCATCAATTCAAGACCGGCATGATTAATTCTAGGCACGAAACAAACAACTAATACCTAGGACGACATGAAGTGGACAATTGTTTGGATGAAGGTTCGTAATGGACAATACAAATGACTCACCCGAAAGCTTTTGGTCGAGACTAACTTGTTCCTGTTCAAGCTCCTCCGGGTCAGTAACCTTGAACTTCTTGAGCAACGCCACGAACTTTTGCTTGAGATTTCTTTGTCGGACTGCAGCGGCAGAGGTGGCACTGGAGGCTCCGGCAGAAGCTCCACCACCAGTAGCAGATCTTCCAGTCTTGCCTCTTCTTCTTTGTTGCTGTTGCTGAGTCTGCTGTTGGGAACCTTGGTGAGGCTGTTGCTGTTGCTGAGCCTCCTCCGGCAAGGGTTCAGAATCCGAGCCTTCCTCGGCCGAAGAAAAATCATCATCCTCGTCCGAGAACAGAAGGTCCCGGTCGCCAGCTTCTCCCTGGACGCCCTGCAAAAGAATCAAGAGACGAACTCAAGTCTTAGTCGACATCCAATTTTGTCACGCTCCATTTTGGTAACATTTTTCGGTGTAACAAAAGTCATTTAACTCTAGAAACGTTGCCAGGAAGGGACAGCTGATTGTCACCATCTTTGGACTTCATTGCACGTCACAGATGCTTCTTTGTTAAGAAAAAAAAATGGTCATCGGTGTATACAAGTCCAAGAACGTCAGATAAGGTGCATATCTCTTATCTCTGCAAAAAGTTCCGTGAAAGATCTTTTTCGAGCTCACAGATCTACTTCGCTTAAAAGAGATTTTTTGGTAAAACAACGGGAAAAGACCGAATAAAAGAAACTGACGGACCCTTTCAACATTTTTTTCATTTTTAAAGTGATGTTGATCTACTCTGCATTTTGCTGCCAGTTTCGTTCCAGACCGTGTATGACGTTTATATAGGCCGCCATTCAATTCAACTTTGTTAGCTTTTTCCCTTAAACAAAAAAGTTGACAAAATTGAATGTCAACCATATCAGCAACTTTAATCATTACGAAAGTGCCCGATTTTCGAAAGGTTCGAATAACCCGAGATATCGAGCAAAGATGGGATGGCAAGATCGTTTCAAGCATCATTCTTGCGTCGTAACAAAAACGTCATTTCAACTACTTACAGACGTCAAACAATAAGAAGTGCCGTTTCAAGCACAACACTGTCAACCAGAACGAGTACCAACAACATGAAGGGGGGGAGGAGAGAGAACGTGGTCTTTAAGACCCCTCTGCGCTGGCGCGTAATGACTAACAATTTGACATGCCCAACCTTTGCATGACGGTATCAAGGACACACGTAAGCACAGATTAGATTTCCATGTGTACATTTTCCCCTATCTCGTACATACACATGCTGGTATGGAACGCTGTTCGTATGCATATACGTCCGCGGCACAGAACATCCCTATTTTACGGCAGTCCCGAGCTTTCGGGCCATCAATTTAAAGACCTCGAGCTCCAAAATTGCTCACACGACGCAATCCCAATAAATGAGAGCCCATTTCGCCTCCGCCATCGTCACATAAGCCAACTAAGGGACTGTTACATAGTTCTCAAGGGTTAACCCCTTTTCCTACTTTTCCCATAAGGGGGAGGTAAAGGTGACTGTTGTGGGAGCGAACAATGAGACGAAACGAGAGAAGGGGACAGCCAAGTGAAATAATTTATCAAGAGCTCTCTGCGCTCCAGACAGGAACGCTGTGTCTACTTCTGTCAATTCAAAAAGTTGGCTTTCTAAGTCTGAGGACAACTTGTCGGGCTAACGGAAGCTTGAAAACCTGATCAGTGAGAGGCGCTGAATATAAAATAGAATTAAATCTGTAAAGCCTTAAACATTCTAGGAACTTCATTAGCCCACTTACAATCTGCTCATCTTATTTTTCGCGAATGTCAAGCCTTCTGGCAGCTCCAGAGGACGTTAAATTTCATTAATTAGGCCTAGAGTCAAATTAGGCCTTTCCCGACGACCAGGGCCGCTCGCTCGTGTCTTGGAGGGCGGAAGAACTCACACAGCAATAATCGCCAGCCTTTTCTAAGCGTCTTACCTTGGTCCTACCAGACGAATCTTCGTGATCAACGGGCTGACTGGACAGCGACAGCATGAAAATCTTGCCGATTGGAGCACCGGAAGACTTATCCTTTAAGTCGCTGAACAACTCCAACTCTAGGTCCATCTGCTTTTGCAGGACCTGGAAGAAGGAAGACATTTCGTAGTCAGCCAGACATCCACACCTGACCTCGGCTGCACAGATCAACGCACCTGAGACATGTTGATCGTTCCTATGGCGAGAGTTTTGAAGCCGAGGATGGTCCTGTTCTTGTACTTCTTTCTTCGCTGCAGCATGACGTGAAGTTGGTTTCCCTCGCGCTTGAGGAAATGCGGATACTGGAACGACCAAAACATATCAATAGTCCCATTTCAGAATTGATCTGCGCATGAATGATTGCGTCTCAATTGAAGAAGGTCTGTTACGAAAGAAATGAATAGGGGGACATATGGAGTTTTCAACTTGAAAAAGCAAACACGTTTTATTGGGCGTAAGGAGGATTCGCAGCCAGTTCTCGTATGAAAAAATGTAAACTCCTTCGTCTCACGAGTCTATCTAAGCCTCGTCAGAGAAAAAAAGTTATCTGAGCGCTGAGTGTTTCAGGCCACACTTGACACCATACAAATTCAATAAAAGCAGTAGGCGGTCACGATCACGCAAGCAATTTATAGATGCACTTTGGGTGAACGGTAACAAACAATTCAGCTTCTGGAGCAACAAAACAGTACTATAAAGCAGAGGCATAGACGTGACTTGCCTGTAGTGAGAAAGCCAGATCCAGCTCTGTGTCTAGGAGTCCGCTAGGCGGAAGTTCGATCTCATTAGAGCGGAGGGTTCGCTTAGAGCTCTGAAATGAAAACAGAATAAAAAATCAGGACTTCAATCCTCATTTTGGGTTGGCTGCCTGCATCATAGTTGGGGGGGGGGGGTCGCACTCATGGCGCATGTTTAATGCGTCTGCATCCTCATGGGGCGCATGCTATGCTAATGCTACGACTCACATTTACGCTAGTGCACGCACGTAGCACACAGAAATGCTTGTGAGATCGATCAAATCTGTTCAAAAACACGGCAGACAGTGAATATTGTACAACATGAAGGCTGTCGCAAGTTCAAGAAGCTCCAACATCGCCCGACTTGAAGAAGAGTACGACTCCCTAAACTATGAAAAATTCAATCTGGACTGAAAGTCAGTACTTTCAAAGTTCTATCGCTACATGGCGTCTGACACACCTGAAGAGCACGTCACGCTCACATAATAGCTAAGCTTTGATGGTACGAAGGAATTCGGAGTTTCTCGTCGAAATTAAGCCTCATACGTTGAGCAGTTTGGGTGTCAGCTTCCTGCAGTGGCCGACACCTCGTGTCTTCTAACATGCAAGCCAGCCTCGCCAGTCTCTGTCTGACTTGTCACTGAATTTACTTTTTGTTCCAAAATCCGTGCAGGAGAAAGACCTTGAGCGAGTGAATTTCTTTCCCCATAGCAACCTAAAGTAGCTCCTCGTAAATAGCAATTAAGGAGACGAGGTTTTACCGTGTCACCAAGTAAGGATAGGTCACGTGTATTAATGCACAAATGTACCATGTTCCACGTACCGCATGATACTGGGATGTGGAACATAATGTGCCTCGCTACTAGGTGCGATAGCTGCATCAATCTTTTACTTTTTTGCTGAGTAGGAAAAGTTGCACGCTGCTGCAACCATAGGAAACTGCGCTTTAAACCCGCACTACCACTGCTCAGCTCGTACGAAGCAAATTGCGCAGAAACCGTCTGAGCGTGCAAAGTGGGCGAGCAAAATGCCCGGTCGGAAAAAATTCAAAGTTTTCACCTGATATACATAGCAGCACATATTTTTCTTTTTCGGAGAGTACTATCAGCTTCCCTTTCTCGTAAATAAACAAAAAATGTAGATTGAAAAATGAGTGAACAAGAGGAAAAAAGAAAAAGGCTTTACGATCTTTCCGGGACTGTTACGCCAAAAAAAATATCAGAGATTGGAGGGGTCGGCCAAAGGGCTGTTTGCTGTCTCCAGCATGACAAAGAGGGCAGAAATGGTGTTGAGAGAGGCTCCCGGAAGCAGTGGCAGCAACAAAAAGTGCAATGGCACTTCCCTCAGTGCCCTGGGGGCCAATAGCAATGACAATCTGACTGTCTTCATCCGTCAGCGCACTAAGACGAGCTCAGCGATATGTGAGGTCATCCACAAAGACCTCGGCTTTGTGAGGATCCCAAGACACCTAACTGCTCAAGTGCCGGGGAAATGGTTCGAAAGGTGCCTTCTAAAAGCTCACTGTTTTCTTCGTTATCATGGTCCCAAGCAACAACTGCCCTAATGCCTACGTCCTTGTTGTGGACAACAAACATGACCAGGGAATCTCCACAACCCAGCAACCACCTCAACTCGTGGTTTTAGCTGCTCTCGGGCCTGAGGGAAGACGACACCTTACTTCTTTGAGGCAGAAGAGAAAGTGGGAGCTCAAGTGAATTACGTATATTGTCCTCAGGTACACTGCTCTGTCACGGGTCAAAGCCATACTATGCATTCAGCAGGATAGAGCCTCCTCCTGCTTATACGGCAACTGAGTATCATAAGTTCAGCGACGTCAGTCAACTTTGCCTCCTTCTGGCCAAAGGACATCTGGCTCGACCTCAATCCCTACTTTTGGTGGGGGGGCCATCGAGAGCAAGACAAACTTTACTTCCCACCCAAATCTTAAGTCTCTCAAGTCCTCGATTAGCAAGGTCTGTGACGATTACTCAGAGGACGCCATCAAGCAGGCCTGCCGGGATTTCCGAGGCTTGCGTCGAGGCTGCAATCAAGACCAATGGTGACCACATTAGTGGGAAGGCCGGCAAAATCATCCTTTCCACACGCGCACGCACGCACGCACGCGCACACACACACACACTCACACACACTCACACACACACACTCACACACTCACACTCACACTCACACACACTCACACTCACACACACACACACTCACACACACACACTCACACACACACACTCACACACACACTAATTACACAATCTAACGCCATTATGCAAATCTACTCCAAACTGGATTTTTTTTTTTGCCCTCCCACTGTGCATGTTTGCCACACTACGTAATTGCATATGCTGGAGAGCACAGAAGTGTTTGGAGTCGCCCGGAGAGAAATTCATTCGTCTTGTGTACGAGAGCAGCAAACGAAATGTCTCAACGCCCACATCAGCCTTAGCCGCAAATTAGTTTTTGGTGCGGGCTTAACGATTATGCGGCGGCAAAAACTGTTGCACTCGTCGGTGTGACGTTGTCAGTAAACTCAGGCACCGTCAAGAATAATGGGGCAAAGCCAACTCCCTTCCCCTCCCCCCCCCCTGATGTGTAGGGATGATAAAACAGTTTTCATGCTTCCTTATCATTAGCATCCATCTCCATTCTCATTCCAGCTAATACTCGTACATGCGAAGGTCTCGGTATGTCTCATCCTCCTGGGACCTTCACACAATATCTTTCTCGTCTTCGACCGTCCTATTCTTTCTCGGAGTCAGGGAAATGCCAGAACAGCCTCTGCAGACGAGTAATTAAGTCTTCTGGAAACACAGTGCGAGTCGTACAAGCGTCCAAGGCCAAGACTACAGGCACAAGAGCGCCAACCGAAGAAAGGCAACATCTGGTTATGTTCGGCTCACACGGCAATGGCTGTGACCTGACGCACCAAGTCAGATATCAATTGCCAACGCACTTTTCGTATGACAGAGGGGTGCCTCGCATAAGAGCAATGCAGAGTACGGAGCTCGTACTATGTCCTTTTTCTTTCGGTGGGGTCGCTCTCTCACTACGTCTTGCACTACTACGCTTCTTACTAATTCTAACGGCATCTTGCTTCATTACGGAAAGCAGGAAGCGGAAGGAGCTGTTGCTGCATGATGAGGAGGAAGCTTGCGAGCGCTCTCACCCTGACATTCTTCGCCCACTCCTCGCACACCTCAAGCTTGCACTCTCTTCCCCCTCCCTATAGTACTAGTGGTATTGGGAAGCGGAGGAGAATTTGAATGAGTAAGGGAAAAATCGGCTTTGGGAGAAAGTTGGATCTTTCTGTCTCTTCTCGAGGAGGAAGACTAAGAGCCCTTCTACCAATGCTGGCAATACCACTTACTACGCAGACACTGGTGAGAAATGAGAAAGGAAATGAATGGAGCTGAGACGGAGATTACATTCTGGATCTCTCCGTGCGTCTGGAAATTCTCCCACTGACTCGGTCCCTGCCTGTTTGTTCTTACAAACACACCGCAGTCACACGGAGCCACTTGGTGCACGGAGCCGAGTACGGCACACGTTCGGCTATGCCAACGCGTGCTCCGGCCGCGACGTGGTCGACAGTAGCAGATCCATCTGCACTGGCAAGGTCAGTACCAACAAATCGGCCAATGGAGGGGGGGGGGGACTGCACCACCTCTAGAGATAGGGTTTCGGCCCTGAGTGAGCACGCCTTCAACTCTGGCGGTTGGTGCAGAAGAAATTGGTCGGCCGAGCGTAATGAAAACGGCCCGAGGAAGAAAAGACCACCTTTCTTCCAAGTTGCTGTCGCCGCCATAGGGGTTTTTTTCCCGCCGGAAATAAGAGCACGCGTGCGTGTCAATTGGCCACCTCCCGCTGAAGACGGAAGAGCGCCGAGGCCAATTAGGCCCAACATGAGGACGACGAGGAGGAGGGAAGAATGCGAGGGTACGGATGAGAAAATAAATCGTGTCAATGTCTAGTGGCGAGCTCATTTGACTCTCCCGCTGTCCACGCGGGTTCGCTCAACGTGCACTCGTGCCCAGGTATAGAGAGCTCGTTCTTTTCAACTTCAAGAAGGAAGCCAAGTGGAAACACTGCGAGGAGACGGAGATGGGGTAGGTCAAGAGACTCCGCACTGCTTCCCTCACGCCGCACGCACGTTGCATAAGCACGCCTATCCAATCTTCGACAAGCCAAGTAATAAAGCCTTTTGGATCGCTGACGACGCTTTCTTGCCCCATGACGTGTCGGCAAGCTTGGTCACGAGCAATGCCTGACTATGGATTTCCAGGGAAATTCTGGCACGACACAGAGAAAAGAGCAGCCGATTGAGAGACGAGTCCGCCCGATTTGAGGCCCCCCCAAGCAATGTGGGGAAGAAAAAAAAGAGAAAGCGTGCAAGTGACACAGCCGCCGTATGATAAGTGCGCACTGCATGCGCTTACGGTATGGGCATGTTAATGGACGAGTGTCACACCAGTGCATAACTGGCTACGTACGCAGGCAGGTACACTGCTCCAGAATACTAAGTTATACCAAGCAAGATCTTGGAAGGGAAGGAGGAAGGGTAGGAAAAAAACAGGAATATCGAAAGAATGGCAGAGCTTGACTGTGCGCTTTCGGTGTTCTTTGCTCCAAACGCAGAAGAGCCGACAGGTAAGACCACGTAGGAACATCACTTCAGATACAAAATTGCGGCGAATACCGACTTGTCAGCGATATTAAATTGAGTATGGCCACAATGCAGTGGTGACTCATGACATTCTTCTCTACCTTTTGGCACTCTTTTGGCTCGCATCTCGGGGATATGGACCGCCAAAGATTGGTGAAAGTCAGCGGGCTGAGTGAGCACATTTGGAAAGGTTCGAGTTTGCAGCAATGTGGCGCTTACCTGCATCTTGACTGCAATCAAGACGGAGTTGAGGTCCATTCCCAGTTTCTTGTGCAGCACCAGCCTTGTCAACGTCAGGGTGCAGAGTCTGAAAGAGAAGAAAGATTCAACAAAAGTGCAGTCATACTCATGGGGTTCTTTCAAACGATTTGAATGGAAAGAGACCTCCCGCTGTAAATTTACTCCCTAAAGTCTTCTCTTTTTACACTACTCTGTTCAAAGCAGTGCTGTAATATAGTTCTCTTCTCCCACAGCAGCAACCTGGTGAAAGCCGCCCACGCGATCTTAAATCCTATGAAAATCCACTTCTCTTCGCACTAGCGGACGGTACTTTGTGAGAACGATTTTTTTTGGCCCACATGGGGAGAGGAGCAAAAAGTGTCACGAGGGAGGGGGGTTTTGCGGTGCACAAAGTCCTGTGTGGCTCAAAGGGATCCTCCAGCAGCTTCGCTTTTAAAGGATCTCGCTCCTGCGGTCATTTTTCAATCGAAATGGTCCTAGTGATACACAGAAAAGGAGGGACTGAAGCTTTACAATGACATGCAGTAACATCCAAGTCTCAATATCATAAATTTGTTCACGCTGGCAGCTTTGTAAAAGGCTAATGGGAATTCGTCCGATTTTCTGCCCATCCTCCACTCCTTCCTCCCCATTTTCCCCAGGCATCCTGCCATTCCTCCGGTGAGAACCGACCAGCCGAGCGAAGACATTATGGACGGCCTTTGGACCACCCGTCGAAGGAAGAAGAATGAAGGTCTTCCTCCACTTTTATGCAGGCAAAGTTGTGGAATGGTCGCCAAATTTCGGACAGCAGCGTTGGCTTGAAAGACTTTTTCCGCTTACAGCTTGTCAGTTAAACTGGAAGAGTGATAGAGGAAGAAAACGTGCACGGCTTACTCATGCACCTAAAATATTGCTGTACTGCGACACAATTACGTCGCAGAAGACCTGATCCATGTGGATGCTGCAGAGGCAACTCCTCTACTGCAGAGACAACAGAACATCCCGAATGGGCCTACAGGCGGCTGCCAGGCCTACCCAAAAATGCAAGAGCCGACTTTTGAAAGACATGCACGCAGGAGAGAAGGCCTTGAGGCCCCTTTAAGCCAGGGCTGCTGCGATTCGCTCAACTTCTTTCTTTTTAGGAAAGAGTGCAGAGAGATGGTTGGAAAAAGAGAAATAAAACCGTTTGACGAGCTGCGTAAAAACAACAAAACAAGAGAGATAGAGAGTAGAGAGAAAAAGACACTAAATGTAGTAGAAGGAAACTGCTCTTTTTGTGACTTTGTAGAAGTTTTCTGCTGGTTGACTGCAACAAAAGTTTCTCTCGTTTTTTTTTTTTTTGCTTGCGATAGCAGCAGCAGGAGGGCCCCTCTCTCATTGAAAACAACATTCTACCAAGGTGGTGGTGTGAACACAGAGTGGGCAGGACAAAAAAAAAGCTTCCTTCCACTTTCCCTTTACTTCTTCGTTCCCTTTGCTTTCTCGTGCAGAAATCGATTGTGAAAAGCGTTTTGTCAGCTTCACCTCTGCGCCATTAGAAGCATTTGTTATCAATGGGTGTTTTAACGCTTGTCTTCAAGGAGGAAATGAGCACCGTCACGCCACACGCTGCACTGCCTGTGCCGTGCAGCATGAGCCGGTGACACCCAGCGCAGTCGCGCACCCGAGCAGATTGCATCGACAGCGTCGCCGTCGTCGTCGTCGTCGTCGTCTGGAAGTCGAACTGTGGAAGAATTGACAAGTGGCACTCTCGATATCCGTGTTTACGGGCACAGAGCGCGCACTGCGTAACATGAGGGGCCTCAATGAAGCAGGGGCAGAAGTGTGGGTAAAAGAGCATCAATTATGCATGGGAACAGGAAAGTGTGATTGTAGCTGGTAGAAACTGAGGGCCTAACTTGCAGATGACAGGGCATGAATTGTGAATTGCCATTACTTCGCTGGCGAAGAAAAATAAATGGGGCCTCCCTATGCTCACAGCCTCTCTAACAAAGCTCATAAATTCAAACATACACGCACATGCGTGCGTGAGGCTGCGTTTGTTGATGCCGGTTGCTTCGTAACTTATTAATGCAGCAAACAAACGGCCTCGACCTCGTACAAGACTTTCAAGGAAGCAGGCATAAAGGTCTTGACCGCGGTGCTCACTCCCTCCTTCACTGGTCCTCTCAAAAGCAAGTACGGACTGCAGTTACACTTCGGAATAGATTAAAAAGACAGGACTCCCGAGGGATCAGTCCTCTACCTACTCATGGAGTGACTGATGACTCGTCCCCGTATGTAGCAGAGCGAGAACAGCTTTCTCTCTCCTTTTTGTCTGACGATTTGTTTTTCCGCTGAAGACCGCCCATTGAGACAGCTCGAAGGATTGATCAGTAAACCAATTTACGTCATACCACAAAAGTTCCAACTTTGTACTCTTCGGAAACGCACACTTTCCCGCGCACTTTTTTCCTGCTTCTTCGTTGCAGAATCTTTGCGGCCCCATCACGGCCTTTTGCCACAGCCATTGCGTGCCCCGAGAGAATAACACGTACCAGTTGCCATCAAGCTGGTGAAAAAGTGCAGCGTGCTTCCCAAGGAAAACGACGTTCGCTATTTCGCGGCGGAAAAGTTTTCTTGCTTCTCCTATAGAAGGGAATAGTAGTGCTTGTCAAGCTTAATCTGTACAAGCGTCGTGGTGAGCGGTTCTGTTTCCCAGCCTCCCCCAGGACTGACACGCCTCTTACGCCGTTACCAACGAAACACTCTTCTTGCTGGGTCGGGACTGAATCGGGTATTATCTAACGACTGTGTAACACTATCCTGCTCTCTCCAGGTTCTCTCATTTTCAGACGTCAGAGAAACTTAAGAAACAAATCCCACCTAGCCAGCCTTTGTCTCTTTCCAGACCTCGGTCGCAGCAAAAGGACTATTAGCACTTCGATAGGACTGCAAGGGGGGTTCCTAACGAACCTTTCCGACTCAGCAAGGGGGGGGGCAAACTAGGAGGTAAGAGGACCTGAGTGGGCATTGCACACTTGACCTTTTACACTTTCTCTTTATTTGGCACTCCAGGCCGAAAGAAAGAATTGAGAAATACTCCTTTCCGCAATAAAAGCTGCAGTAAATAACCAAGCAGTATTGCAAGCACAATAGATTTATTTTGCTCCCACAAAAAGAATGAAGAGGAGGGGTCTAAAGCAAAGTATTGCGATGAAGGCCGAAATTAATGGGAGAGAAGGAGTCTGACCCCGTTCTCTGCTGCTCCTCTCTGTCTTTCTCGCCCTCCCCAAGCCCTTTTCTGCCTCCCCAGTGTGCACTACTCGTGTATCTGCCCATTTTCTCCGGCTGCCCGCTCGGGTACACGTGCGTGCTCTTGACAGGCCAGACAGGCAGAGGCTGGCCTCCATTTTCTTTTGCATGCGGCCTTCAGAGGGAAAAAAAAGAGTGAACTAACATGTCATCAAGGCTGTCTTTGGCAGTCATTCTTTTTTTTGCGCTCCAAAATAATCGTAAAAAAACGGTAGCTGGCGAAAGCGCATCGACCGCATGGAGAATTTTATAGAAAGAAGAATCAATCTCCGGCTGTCAACCCACCGACAGTTTGTTTTGCGTGCGCATTTGAGTGAGAAACACATCTTGAGATGGACCCGTGCACGTGAACAGCACGTCTGCGTGGGTGGACGGATATGTACTATGTGAGCGTACCTTTTTGTCTGAGTAAATCTACCTGAGCAGATGCACTCGACAGTCGATTTCTGTTAACTTGTTTGTTGGAGGGGGAGAAAAAAATCGGGTTGTCACCTGAAATCGAATGATTGCCCTCAAACAATATATACGATCAACCTCGGATACAGCTGATTAAACTGACAAAGTCCAGACTACATCACATTAATGGGAAAGAATTTGTTGAAAAGTCTGCCTTCAGAAATGATGTCGCTAAGCATTCCCGTCAATTTGAAGCAAAGTAGCTCTATGAGCTCAACAGAGCAGTTTTTCTTACAGACCGTTTTAGAGGTCAGACACATGCAAGTTAACCAACGTAGTGACTTTCTTGGACTTGTACGCAGTGATGTCCAGTTCTTTTCTTTTATTTAAACAAAGAAGCACCTATGACGTGCAATGAAGTCAAAGAAGTTGACATCTGTGACACTCCCTTCCTGGCATGGCTTCCAAAATGGAGTTATACATATTTTGAGAAACCGTCCACAGAACAATGTTTCCCAAATAGATAATCGACTGCACAATGCACCAGAAAAGGGCAGACACTCAAAACTTGCTATGAAGCCCGAATAATCGCGAATGTTATTATTTATTTCTGTTAGAAGTATAGAGGTGTATTTGATCAGCTTTTGGACGAACTGATTGATCTTGAAACTCATCTAGTAGTGCCCAACGGTTGAAGCCAACTAAGTCGACTACGATTCTTCGTGCTGTGACAGCAACAGAACAGTGCACAAAAGCTTCATGAGAAAAATCACAGTGGACAGAAAAGTCTTAGTGAAATCGTCGGTACTTCTTTCCTTCGATTTCTTTCCTCTTTTATTGCTGATAATAAACCCTCAAAAAGCTTAATGATTTTCATTGGTGTTTGACCTTTTTTCTGCAGCTGATAGAGAAGTGTTTGTTGCATGAGTACAATGGATGAGTCCGAAGCTGGCCAATGGTGATAGCGACTGGCTTGTAAGGTCATTGCACAGTCTGACGTGAAGTTTCATGAAAGTTGCAACGTCCCAGGCAAATTTAAGAGTAAATTTTATATGTCTGACGTTATTTCGTGCACTGCATGTCCGCAAAGAAGCCCGTCACCGGCGCTACTCATAGTGGAGAAGCCGCTTAGAGTTACTCTACACCGCGGCAAGACGTTTAACATCACAACTCTTCCGAGTTTTACTGCACATCTGTTGTTGAGCACGTATCAGTTCTGTACCTGAGTACCAAACAACGCAGCCAACTTGGCCAAAGGTGTCGACGTAATTTCTGCAGTGTCATCTTTTTCTATTTCTTTTTTTCCCCCTCCATTCTTATTCCTTTCAAAGACCAAGATCCCTTTCACATTCAAAGTACAGCATTGGCAGGACCTGGGCTTAATCGCTGTAGTCATTGGAGAAAAGGAAAAGAGGGAGAATCTGGCACAGTTCTTTGTCTCTCTCTTCTGAGAACATAGAGAGCTCGGCCAACGGCGTTTGACAACTTTCCTCTTGGAGAGAGAGAAAAAAAGTCATAATGACGACCTTTCAAGTTGGTTCCCTTTGGTTAGGAAGCTGCTGCAGCAGTGGAATAAAGCACACCAAGTGCTACGTACAGCCAGTGAAGGCAAACATGCTGGATGTGCACTCATGCAACACACATCGTAGCATTGCTACGTGCGTCTAATTTCCTTGGCGCGTTCGGTTTCGTATTCGCAGGCAAAGCACTCTTTTTGCGGCAACGATGGCTCGATGGTGACGTCGATCGACGGGGAGGGAGAGGGGGGAGCTGAATCCATGCGTGAGCGACTCCATTCAGGCCTACCAGTGCCTACCGGTCTTCATGTGCACGGGATTGTGTTACTGCGCCGTCTCGCATAGGCACTGCGGGCTCATACATTGTAATGTATGAGTAAAGTACGAACGACCGGTGCGTGCACGTGCGTTGTTTGACGAGCGCGCAGGGACGGACGAGCCCACTTGGTTGCCAGACAAACTGGGGAGCGGAATGACTTCGATGGATGCACACGCAGCAAGAGCGACGGGGAAAAAGTTATTCCCCCCCCCCCTCATTTTTTTCTAAACATCTGCAATGATATAAGACGTTCTTTTCGCAGGAAGTGAGTTATCGTTGCCGGTGTGAGCAAAAATGCCGGCGACGTTAGGGAAGGTAAACAAGAAGCCAAAAAGTAACTGCTGCTCTGGCTCTTTCTATAATATCTCTGGCAAGAAGCTTACGAGAACTGAATGAAAAAAAAGGACACACCAAAAAAATTAACAATGTATAATATTACCACGCCAGAGCGAGCAAAAGTATCGTGTGGTATTCATGTAAGGTGTGCAAAAAAAGAAAAAAGTCGACTAGAAAACTTCTGCGAGTGAAAGCCCTTGTCTATCCCTTTGTGTGCAATGACATATGCAATTCTTATATGTGTTTGCTTGAAGGAGACGTCCTCAAGCAGACGTACACAAGCACAGAGTTGATCTCCCTCTTACAACCCTCATCCACTTAGCATTGCTTTAAAGATTTGCGTTTCCTGTCACTCACACGCTGGAAAAGTAACCTCACTCGAAAAATAAAAGAAACCTCCTTCCCATCGTGGGCTTCACCAAGTACTTGGATTTGTGTGTAGTTTGTACTACTGGGAGTAGAACGGATATGGGTGGAAAAGAGAAAGACAGACGAACACACGACACCGTCATCCTCCTGGGAACTTCTACCAGTAGCCAGACCCAGACTGCGCACTGCACGTGCATTATATATCTCTGCACTACCCGCCCGTCCGCTCAAACAATGTTAAGGGACCTCAATTGCTGTGTTATTTACGTGTCGTAAAAAAAAGGTCGTCTTTCGCCACACCGTTACAAGAGTCGACTCCAAAGAGGGGAGACACCTTTTTTCTCCGATATTTTTTGTCTGCAAGTAGACGAAGGACCGGTGTGCGGACCTCGTGTGATCAGGCTAGAAGTGCAGTTGGGACAAATAGGCTATTGCGCAATGAATATCTATCTATATATGCGCTCAGTGCACAGTACAAAGTTTCATGGCCGGTGTGGTGTGCACAAAGGTCGCGTACAATTGTACGTGATGTATGCACACGTTATGTGACTGCACAGGGACATTCGTGTACTCTGCAGCATGAAAGTAGAGTACATGCAGACACGAAGTTATCTGCCGCTGCACGTATTGACACAGAGTCCAGACAAGCAGAAGCTGGACTTCTTGTGCCGGAAATGCTGGTGAACTTTGCCACTCAGAAAGGATGTGCAACACACCCTTTCTAGGAAGCATCTCGTTTGCCTTGTCTCGGTTCTCGGTGACACCTGTTACCCTCCGGCTGTCACTCCTTTTGTCGACCCCAACGCCTCTGACACCAACACCATCACCACCTTTTCTGACACACACCTCCTGTTCTTCCTCAGGTCCTCCTTAACCTTCTCTGTGCGTACTCCAACTGTCCCATCGGACATACACTCATGACTCATTCATCATATCACGTGTAGGTTGCACTTTACAGATAGATGCGTTCACCAGTCAGGTATGGCCAACCATCAATTGTTTCGTCCTACCTTGGTATGCAGTTGGGCGGCGTCCGGTCCACCTCCCACGTGGCGAACAACTTCATGGGCACCGGCTTCGACCCGCCGCCGCCGGCGAAGCTCCCTTCGGCAGAGGACCCCGACGCCATCGAGCAGACGGCAGTGGCCGGCGACGGGGCCCCCGTGCCCGATCCCGCTGCCGCCGAGGTCGACGCCGTCGTGAGGGTCCCGGCAGAAGGCAGCGCCGAGACGGCAGGTGATGGGCCGAAGAGCGAGAGACCGGCGGTCCCGGAGCCGCCGCCTCCCGAGCTCGCCGGGCGAAATCCGCCCACGGTGCTGGTCATCGCGAATGCCCTCAGCCGCCGTCCTTCCTCTGGGCCATGTCCAAGGGGCGCGTGCAATGCGGAGGAGTGGAGGTGGCCTCGCTCAATGAACAACTAGCTTCTTCAGAGTCCGCGAGTATTTGCTCTTCCTCTCCGCCGACCCCCTCGGTCGCCTCCTCCTCGTCGAGGTCTCTTTTCTCTTCAGTGCGTGTCGGCTCGCGCGCGCGCTCGAGAGGCTGTCACTTGTTCTTCGGCCTCGAGAAAGAAGATGCTGTTGGCTGGCGGCGGCTGCGGACCGAACCGCCGGTCACTCCGCGGCCTCGCCGAGCTGCGCTCGAGTGTCGTCAGCCTCGACGGATGAAGAGGACGGACAGGCAGTCCGTGTTTCTCTTTTCGACTTCTCTCTTCTCCTGTGTGTTTATTAAATGTTGGCAGCAGCAGCACCGACAGCACCAGCACCAGCACCAGCATGCTGGCAGGCAACGCCCTCTCGATCCGGCCCGACCAGTCTTTGTCTTCTCGCCCGCTCTGCCTTTCCTCTCCGACAGCCTCGTGGCCTAAACCGGAAAGTGCAGCAGCGCCGTCCCCTCCTTTCCCTCCAGGCACGACCGCCTCCACCTCAGTGACAACACTGCGCAAGGATTGGCGTACAGATCGCTCAACCTCTTTTGAGCTTGCTCAGCTTTATTAGAATAAAGCTTTATTGGAATAAAGACTTGATTTGACGAAAAATCCGGGTGTCGAAACGACCGTCGGAGAATTTTCACAAGGATAGAACTTCTCTGTCTGTGCTGTGTCTTAAAAGGAGTAAGCGTCAATTAAGTTTCAGTGAGAATCATACATCAGAATCATGTTTTTCGAATGCTTTAAAAGTCTTCTTTATTTTTGCACTTTAACATTTGATACCAACCCTGAAAGCTACGCGGAGCTGCTTATGCTTGCTTGAAGCCGATCATCTTTACCAGTCCTCAGGGGTGGTAAAATCTCAGTTTGTCACACTGCATTGACAGCATTCACAAAAATAGGTTTGGATCTTTTCCGATGGAAGTGGCAGAGCCTGGATCAGAAAGAGGTACTTCACTTGGCTATGAATGAAATAACATCCCATTTTGCTCTGCCAAAAAATGAGTTTTTGCATTACCGTCTTTGTTTTAGACACTTTTGCCGGTTTTTCGCCAGGCGGGGTCCTAAAATGGGGCTGAGCAAGCTCTTGCGCGCTCATGGACTTACAGAACGTGGTGGTAAGACAATATGCGATTGAGCGAGGCAGGTGTGCAAGCAGCTCAAAGAGCAACTTCTTCTGTGCAAGAAGTGATCAAGGTCGCGAGCACGCTGATGTCGACGTCGATCACGAGGAACTTCATTGAATGTATTTCAGGACTCAGACGCAGTCAAAATGGCGATCATACACGCAAATCATCATGGATTACAACGCTCTACGTCGAGGTTCCACCTAAGATTGCCAGTGGACCAGGAGAGACTCTGTATGTACACGGCCCCGTACACGAGGGGCGCCGCCTTTGCCGATCAGCAATGCTGGAGGAGGACGAATATCACAGCCGAGGTCAAATGCCTATTTTGCTCCCTTCTTTTCAATTTTCCTTTCAATCGTGCCTTCTCCCCATGGTGCTCTCCAGCCACTCGAGCGCCGCAGAGATCGAGGCGTACACATCGGGATGCCGCCGCCCGCCGCAGCCGCCTTCGTGACTCAGTACACCGCGCAAAGACCAGTTGCCAGTGTCAGTGGAGCTACGGCACATTAGTGGAGCTCCAATATCGCCCTGGAAGAGGAAATAACAATTATCAACACAGTGTTACACAGAGAATAACAATCCTGCTTCTCTTGAGACGTTGTCGCAGTTCGAAATATTTGGACCGTCGGTTCAATCCCCAGGATAGCAAGCAAATCTTTGGTTCGGCGGGCCAATCTGCGATTCAAATCAGTGAAACTTGCGCTCCGATTTGCTCCATGTATTCGTGTCAGCGGGTTTGCTCCAGAGAGTGATGAGTCGAATTCGAATCGAGTCAAACTTCTAAATGAACTTTATCAGATGGTTTGAAATTTGAGCTCGACTTGACTCGACTCGAACTTTAAGGCTTGAGATCCATCCCTGGCTCTCGCTCTAGTAGTTGGAATCGCGAACTGTTCCGGATTGTGAACCGCCGGTCCGACAAGGCCTGTTTTTCTGTCGTGTCCTTACCTCGCATCCTTCATTCTGTACTGTCCTGACACAAAGGACACTACTGTTACTAACGAGACCATTATAATGATTTTCGGAGTTGCACTCGTCCAAGGTCGTCTTGGGCATGATGGCCTTTTTCAAGTACTGATGGAAACTGAGGTCTGAAGAGGTAAAAATACAGAAATGAGCAAATCTGTGGTGTAGAAAAACCATTTTGAGAGTACAGTGTCGGTACACGCGTACCTCCTTGTTGCCCATTCTTCCAACCAGCTACGACGCATTCATCTTCTTCTGCAACATCGTCTCCGCCTAAGCAAACTTTGTCTACGAAAACGCCGTCGAAATCGAGAGGCTGCAACAGCTCAACCAGAGCCAAATCATATGAGTAGAGACCCGGAGCTCCATGAGCAGATGGATGAGGCACCAAACGACGTACAATCTTGATCTGAGTGCCTTGGGCGAGGCCGTCTGGGCTGTTGCTGGAGGTCTCGGCCGATACAGCTGGTGCAGTGGTGGGTCCAGCAGGGCCGGCAAAAGCAACCCACTGTAATGGGTCCATGTCACTGAAACAATGTAACAATAGCTACAGGAGTGGTTGTGCACTGTATGTTAATGTGCGTACTTGCTTGCTACGTGCAAGTTCGTTACGAGCATTACGGATAAATGAGCATTAGCTGCATAACATCAGATATACTGTAACTTACGCCGAGGTTTCAACAATGCATTGGTAAGAAGCAAGAAGCCATCTTGAATCGATGATGGAGACTGTGCAACTGGACTTAGTCTGCACGTTGAACAGGTAGGCCACTGAAGGCCACTGGGCTTCACCAGGAGCCAAGTCGTCGCCAGAGGAAATCTTCTCCTTCAATATATCACTCGACTTCCACTGACCACACGCTGAAATGAAGATCGAAATGTGCGTTTTACATCCCTAGTCTGGAATGTCTTTGGATCTGGTCACTCTCACCTTGACTCTCGCATTCCAGCCGCACCACCTGAGAGCAATTCGCTTCACCTTCGTAGACAGCCCCTTGCAAGTAGGTCTCCTCGCTGCTGATAGAGACATTCAGCCTAAGCGGGAAGACCTCGCCGCTGTAATTGACGGAGCCCACTCTTGACTCTCCACCGAAGCCTAGATAGGCGCACGCCAGAGAGCTCCAATCACTGGTCCATTCGTCATTGGAGCAAATAGCCGTCCATGATGTCTCGTCTTCGCTAGATCTGAAGAAGAAGGTGTAATAAGTTCGTATTCAGCGCACGCGCGGTACACGTTGGGATGAACGCGGGTACGTGTATCCTGTGAATGGTGACGATGCTAATCTAAGGAAGCACCTGATCTGCAGGACTCCCTCATCCGCCAGGCGGATGCATTCCCACTCGTCTGATCCATCCGCGCAGTCGTTTTTGCCATCGCATACGGCCTCCTTGACCACACATCCGCCGCCGATGACGCACGCGTGCTCGTGGATGCCACAGTCGCAACCGACTTCGTCCTCGGAGTTAAGACAGTGTGCAACTCCATCGCACCGGAGACCGGGAGCCAGGCAACGGTCTTCGGGGCACAGGAAGCCGTTTAAGTCGCCACATTCGGATTGACAGCCCACTTCGTCCTCCGCGTTGGGGCAATCAGAGCGGCCGTCACAACGGCGAGTATCGGCTATGCAGAGGCCGCTGGAGCACCGGAATTCGTCAGAGCCACATTTTTCTTCGTCTGGAAACAAAAAACATATATCACATATTCCCTCCGCCAACCTCCATCTTCTTTTGGTATGGACCAAATCTGTGAACGACTGATTGATTTTATGAATACAAGCGACACAGTTCTACAAATCACTTACCACATAGGCTCTCGTCCGACTCATCCTCACAATCCTTGATCTGGTCACATCGCTGCCTTTTCTTTAAACACTCCCCACTACCACACCTGAAGCCATCCGAACAGAGCTCCAATTGCTTCTCGCCGTGGGATAAAGCATTCTCATTGGATGCGTCTACGTCAAGCCTTCTCGGGACTGCTTCGGAAGTTCTCGAAGAGGTCTCGGACGTCTTCGAAGTAGATGTCGATGATTCCGTGACAACTGGACTGCTGATTGAGGAATCGTTTGATGCCGTCATAAGAACTTCCTTTGAGCTCGTTTCTGTGGTAGATGAGGAAGACTCCACTGGGGGGTTTTCTGACGTTGGCAAGGATGTCACCATGAAACCTTCTTCAGTAGATGTGCTTTCCATGGATAAACCTTCAGTGAACAATTCTGCTGATGAAGCTTCAGTTGTTAATGTGACCTCTTCTGCAATACTTGCTGTAGCAGTGGAGGTCATTGATGATGACGTTTCTATGGACGAGCCTTCGGTTGATGCTTCTGTGGATGAGACCTCAGTTGTTGCCAAGATCTCTCCTACAATTTTTGATGTAGATTCGGAGGTTGTTGATGACGTTTCTGTGGTTGAAGCGTCAATTGATGCTCCTGTGGATAGGACCTCTGTTGTTGACGAGATCTCTGCTACAATAGTTGTTGCAGAAGTGGAGGTTGTTGATGACCTTTCTGTGGTTGAAGCGTCAATTGATACTTCATTGGATGAGACCTCAGTTGTCGACGAGACGTCTCCTACGATATTTGTTGTAGAAGTTGAAGTTGTCGATGGTGACCTCCCTGTGGTTGAATCATCGGTTGATGCTTCTGTGGAGGAGAACTCAGTTGTCGGTGAGACCTCTTCTACAGTACTTGCTGTGGAAGTGGAGATAGTAGATGATGGCCTTTTTGTGGGTGAAGTTTCTGTGGGTGAAGTTTCTGTGGGTGAAGTTTCTGTGGGTGAAGTTTCGGTGGGTGAAGTTTCTGTGGATGAAGTTTCTGTGGAAAAAGTTTCTGTGGATGAAGTCTCTGTGGATGAAGTCTCTGTGGATGAAGTCTCTGTGGATGAAGTCTCTGTGGATGAAGTCTCAGTTGTTGTTGAGACCTCTTCTACAGTACTCATAGAAGAGGAAGCTGCCGATGAGGACCTTTCTGTGGCTGAAGTTCCAGTTGATGACGCTGTAGATGAGGCTTCAGTCGTTGGCGACAATGCTACAATACTTGCTGTAGAGGCCGAGGGTGTTGATGATACCAAAATGTTCGTTGCTGTAGTAGCAGTCGCTATCGAACTTTTTTCCGACTTATTTTCATCTGCTTCTGTAATTACAGGTACTGAAGGTGACGATGAAATTGCAGAAGTTGTTGCATCAGAAGGCTCTGTTGTTAGTTCTGAAGCAGTGCTGCTCAGATCCGATGTGGGAATGGAAGCAAAGGTGGTGGTTGTCTCCTCTTTCAAAGCGTGTGATGTAGCCTCGAACTGCTTGGTGATGTTTTCCACCACCTCTCTGATAGTTTGTTCGATTGTCTCTGGAGTCATGGAGTCATCAACTGTTCGTGAAAGGGGGATATTGACATTGATGACGTTAGATGCCTGAGTAGTAATCAATTCGTCATCTTTGTCGCCTTTAACAACACTTGATCTCTCCGCAGCATCGTTAGGTAAAGGTACTTTCGTTGCTGCACGCATAATGATATCTTCCAGGGTGGCACTTGCAGGCGAGGTCGCACTTGTAACTTCATGAGTTGTACTAGGTGTATGTTCTTCCCCATCTTCATCCCATGTTGCATCTTCCTTCATCATGTGCGAGGAAGTCGTTTCTGACTCAACCATGCCAGTCGATGTAAGTTTGTCCTCCTCGACTTCAGATTCATTATTTTCTTCGGCCTCTACAATATCTCCAGATTCAAGATCGTCACGTGCCTCGGATATCTCTGTCATGACGGATTTTTCAAGGTCAGCAGCTTCTGTTGTATTCTCATCATTGCCACTTTCATCATCATCGACATCAGTGTCTATACTGCTGTCAGTCTCATCAAATTCAGGTTCAGCAAGCTCTGTCTCAGTTGAGGAGAATTTATTCTCGGTCCATCCAGGATTCTCCGTGGATTCAAGATCTTTGTCAGAAGTCACCTCGTAATTATCTCCTACTACTTTAGAAGTGATGATCATAGGATCAGCCTCCGTGGAAATCGCGACCTCGCCTATTTTATTTGGAAGGACAATGTCAACCTTGACTTGCACCTCTGCGTCTTCTGCTTGATCCGGCATTTCTTTATCTCCCTCAACTTGACTTGTAACTGTATTAATGCGTGTTTGAGGATGAATTTTCTCGATCAATGTTTCTTCTCTTTGATCCGATGCAGGACCGAAGTGCCTTCCTTGAAACTCTTCGAGTGACTCTTCTTGGAAAATAGATTCGGTAGTACCGTCAAAGAAATCATCAGAATCGCTCAATGATTGCGTAGGAAATTCTTCAACCACAACCATGATCGTTTCTTCGTCATGGGGAATGATTCCCGAACGTTCAGTACTGCTCATCATCTGAGACGTAGTTTTTTCTGCAAATTCTGTGACCGATGGCGTCGTCTTTTCAGCGGTCTTGTCCAAGCCCGGCACAAGCTTCTCCGGCCACTCGAAGAAGGGCCCTGACGGGTTTTTGGTGCGCATTTCATTTCCCACCTCACTGGTCACGGCTGTAAAAGAAATGAAGACAGACGATGAGTGACGAAAGAAGATGAATTAGTTAGCTTCCTTCAGAAAATTTGCTTAAAACTTACATGAGTCAGTGTTAAGACAGGGAACTCCATTGGGTCCTTTGACCATTGTGTCCGGACAGAGGCATTCGAATTGGTTCGATGTGAAGGTACAAATGCCGCCATTGCAGTCAATATCCAGGCACATGTCGGGCACGTCTACGAGAGGAAATAGGACATATTTATGTACTCTTGAACATGTTTAAAATCTGGCGAGATTTAGTGTGGCTCTCACATTCAGCAAAGACTGAATCCTGGTCGACTTGATAGATGTCCGATAGAGTCCCGCTCACTTCACCTTGTAGGCGCTGAAGAAGCCTCTGAGCTACATCAGAGCGACTAAGCTGGGCTTCAGGAGGCAGAGTTATCCTAGCATAGAATATGAAGTCAATCCCATTTTATGTTTTGTTATTTATGACCTTCTCATTATCTTACCTGTACTTTACGACGACGCTTCCGGGCCTGAACTTCATCACGCTGATTTCTGCCTCAGGATATATTTCGGCGAGTTCTTTCTCCAGCTTCTCAGAAAGGTTCTGGAACATGGGAGACGAGGAGTCGCTGAGGCGCTCGTCCCAGGCCAGGTTGGTGATACGGAACTCCCCGTCATAAGCATCACTCACTGAAAAAAAAGCCACGCGTCCAACAACTGTATACAAGGCATGTCAAGAATAAAAGATTCGTATTCTTGAGAAATACACGTCGTTTACATTATTTTCCGGCTCAGTGAGCCCTGCATAGAAGTGACGATGGGGTCACTTGACAGTGCAATTTTTAAGCCTCGTGATGGTTAGCTACGACAGTAAATCTCTCCTTCGTTCAGAGAGGTGAAAACCCAGAGTACCATAACTGGGGTGATGAAGGCCTTTTTGTGAGCTTCCATAATGCCAAAGACTTTGATGGACTACGGTCGTCTACTGTTGGTGAGTCACACCTTGCAAATTCTTTGACAATCCACTTTATCGGGCATCACAAAGGGTGAATCCAAGCTCCTTTACTCTTGTGACGAGTCAAATATGGACCAGTTGCTGATCGCTATGTCAAAAGACACAATTAGTCAGATATTGGAAAAATGAGAAAGTTTCACTAATCAGTTAATTCTCAGAAAACGAGTTTCATGAAAAATTTCAACTTACTTTTTACATTAAAAATCCCTGCATGCAGAGAATCGGCTGAAAGATCAAAGTACTGTACAGAATTCAATTGGATGGATGCCTCGGTGCGGATGAGCCTCCAAGAGATATCATATGCTCAGGGATCTGTGAGCGGCTTTCTCAAATTATGAGGACCACATGGCACTCCAAGGAAGACTTGATGCATCAGCTGGCACTGCTTACCCTTACGTAGTAGCTATATACGGTAGGCACTAGTGTGCGTTTAGCAATAGCGCCAGCGGTATGTTTACCTGAGCCTTCTGGAAATTCATGCTGTCGTGGGCTTGTATTCTCAATATCGTTCGATGTCAGTTCCGCATCCGGATGGAGGATTCCAGCCAAGACTGGATCTCCGTTTTCGTCCGCCAGCAGCCTTGATCGTGGATCCTTGGTGCTCAGAGGAGCAGTCACAGACTTGGGGTGGGGATCGATCACCCCGGCTGAAATAGCCAGATGTTCAGGTTGCCCAAATTGTCAAGTACAGCAAAAGAAATTCTACTTAAATGCATCTACTGTACTCACTTACCTCCCACCAAAATGGCGACAACGATGCCAGCAAGTAGAATAAACACGCTCATTGCTCCGCAGAACCGTTTGTAGCATGTGGAACTGCTCCCTCTTCGATCCTTTGTTACGTATAACTTTTCTCCCCTTAAAAAAACATCAATTGTATTTGTTTGTTTGCTTTGGTTGTGGGGGAGGTGTCATTCGATTAATGACCCTACCATATCTTTATTTACCTGAGGCCCTTCTTATGCTCGTTTACTGGCATGAAAAACTCATCCCCCAACACAGCTTCCTTCTCTTTGGCAGTCTGGCCGTCCACAACGTCGTCTCCTCCCCCGTTGCTCGCGGTCATGATCTTGGGCGGTGTCAAGTCCACCAGCTCGAGATTCACAGCTTCAGCCTGGGCTTGATCCTTACTTGGCTTCTCGGCGCTGCCGGGCTCAAACGCAGGATTGTCTACGCCCCCGCCTTTATCGCGGGATGCGGCAGGAGTAGGCGTGGCGGGAGGAGTGTCCGTCTTGGCGTCCTCAGTGGAGCCGGAGCCGGCATCGGAGATTGAGCTGGCGGTATCGTTCTTCTCGGCAAGGTCGCTCATGATGTCTCTCTCGTTCACTGGCGTGTAGAGGGTGAGAAAGGCAGTTTCGGTGTCGGTGCCGTCGCTTGTGGCATAGGTTTCTGCCCGAGTGAAATACTGACGGGTGGGGAGCTGAAAATAATAAATAAGACGTTCCTGAATAGTTCAAGATTTACAGCGATCCTTAGGTTACAACCTACTATTCACTCCCTACGCGGCTCTTGTGCCCTATCCTTCTATAAGAATTGACAGGGGCTACTGGTACTTTGGGTCGAAAGTACACGCTTTCCTTGAGTGGATGGCTGGATGTCCCGAAGAGAGGAGGGTTATGCTTTTTTCTTATTCCTCCAGCTCTCAGGAAGAAATGCAGCAAGAACATTACCATTTCGGAGGAAAAAATGTTTCGTAATTGATGCATTGGCTTTGTGTGATACTTGAAGCGTTGTGTACGAATCTCACTGTATGTGTACGGGGTCCGCCTTCGTGTACTTTACCTAAAAATATGCAGCGATAGTAGGCAAATACGTACCCCTTCGTTCCAGGCACGTGTGCAATGGTAAGGCGTTATATTTTCTGACTACACGAACGGGAAAGTGCAGCTACGAGCGAGAAAATGTAGATTTTTTTGTAGATGTTGTTGTACGTATGGAAGAAAAAGTACGGTTGTCTGAAAATATAAAAAATCTAAGAACTGGCGCACGCGGAAAAGTATTCCTCAGAGAATTTCCTGAGGAACAAATTCCGACGAAAAGGACTATGGTCCTGAAAGATGTGTCAGTATTACTAATTGTCATATTTCTGTCCCTCCGGTGTTGCACAGCCTTGAATAAAGTGGATTCAATTTGCCAAAGGCAACGCCGAACTCTCGACGAAGGTTTATGTGCATACCTAAGCAGAAGATATGTGGGAATGTGCGCAAGTTAGGTTTCTACTTTAGGTTGTAAACGTTTGGACATTAGATTACTTCTACATTCTCCATACACTACAGTCCCTTTCAGGTACAAGTGTGAAAAATAGGAGATTCCTGGGTGCACATATTGAGTTGGGAGGTGTCACTTTCAGTGTGATTAACTTTGAACTAATTCACTCAGACAATTTCACAATTAATGCCTTTAGTCGAGATTGACAAACATATTGGGCGAGTCGAAAAGGTTGTTGTTCGGAAAATGATATTTTTGTGACCTTGGCCCAAATATCAAGATTTTACTGAAACCACTTTTTCCTCAAAGACCGTTTACTTCCTGAACTTTTAACTCAAAGTATTATAACATGCAGTCTGCAGAGGTGTAGTGGATACTTCTTTTTTCAGTCATAACTTTTGACTGGATTGAGCTACAGAAGTGGTTGACTCCTCTATGGAAAGCTAAGCAGCTCCTCCAAAACTAAATTGACTCGCACTTTTGCTTTAGGACCACTTATTTGTTCACAAGACAGTCAATCTTCTATGTAGCAACTCTGCTACAGTACATAACTTTGATCCCATATTGTGGAAAAATGAGTGGTCCTATTCACGAGAACTTTCTCCAACTGGCAGTCCACGGACTGGGTCAGGTTTAGAACTTCAGACTGTTCAATTGAAGCACTTGCTCCCTCAATGGCTGCCCATAAGTCATCAAAAGATTGATATTGCTCATGGACTCCGTACATCTCCCAAAGAAGCAAAATTTTCTGACAAAAAGGCTGAATTAGAATCGAGGCAGCTCAAGTCATCACTTAAATGGGACAGCTTAAAAGATGAAAAACATTCTTTGCCCATGGCACGCTTGAGACAGGTCATGTCACGGATTGTTACTGATGACCTGGAGAGTCCCATTGCGCGTGTAAACTTGTAGTTGAGCTGTGCTATGAACTGTTTGATGGTGCGATGAACACGGCCCATTTGTTGTGCTAAGGCCAGTGTGGTGAAGCAGGCAGCGAAGAAGCAGACTCGCCATCGGAGAGCACTTTTTTGCGACCCGTGTTTTTGATGATGTGGATGGCATTTGTTTTATTTTCTTTCGTGTCCCTCTGCTGATCCGGAAACCAACAAAAACACCATTTTGGAAGTGCTGCACATCAAAGTGGTACACCTGCAGCCTGGCATTTCTTGTTTTTTCTTACGTCAATTAAATTTTTGTTGACTTAGGCCTGCATAGTGATATTGCCTGAGTGACTCTAGCCCAATATCAGTCATACTGAAGTCGCACCTCCCAACTCAATGTGTGTGCCCAGAAATCGCCTCTTTTCATATTGGCATACCAAAGTTAAAATTTATTCACGTACGTGTATGAAAGACAAGCCACTAAATGCTGATAGAGCATCTCAATTCGGTCACTGAGTGATTTCAAGCGCAAGAGGAAGTTGTTACGGAAGTCGTGTGGGCACAATTCAGAGACTTTTACCCGCATCATACGATACGAGTGTAAAGTAACCGTGCAGCTATAGCGTCTTTGCATTGATTGTGCCCCCTGGGGAAGTACATGCAACGCACCAAACGTTGTCGACGAAGAAAGAAGTTCTTCTTCACTTTCATATGCGTTTTACGTATAAGTACACCATTGCACGCACGCTCTGTGACGTGTACTCGGCAGGGTAATTTTTCTCATTGCTGCAGCACAGCTCATGATGCAAGTCGGGGAACATTTTTGGCATTGATCCCTGAATCAGAGAACCGTTCAGAGCCAAAAATGTCCACCTAGCCATCAATTTGTCCTAATCATGAGGATGCAATGTGTCGAAGATCTTCAGTGGACATATAGGTACTCAGTACCTGTACTTACTACGGATTGAAAGTGGTACTGAGAAAGATGAAGGATTGGGAGAGCTGCAGGGGAGGGGCCAGGACAGCCCCGCGTGCAGCAGCATCTCATCCTCCTAGAGTGATTTCCTGTCATTAATGATTACGTAAAGTTGGACAAAAAAAGAGGGAGGAAAAAGGAATGCAGGACTGGACAAATCAGCGAAAACCACCCAATGTAACCAGGCAATTGCGCCGCCTACTTTGGCATCACGCTGGCACGTTTGCGGACGCAAGATTCAAATTATAGGAGACGTCGTCGTAGATTGGCACGTTGGACTCTTGCTCAAGTCCGAAATCATGAGCTTTTTTGTTACCTTAACCGAGGTCCAGAGGGCAGGTGTGGAGAAACACAGCACAGTTGACTGACACGAACATTATGATGAATAAAAGAACATCCCAGAATTCACCGTAGCAATCGCAAGCCTTGGCAGGCAGGTACTTTTCTTATTACGTACACTGACTAACGAAATGAATGATTACTCTCGACCGTGAAAATCTTTATCGAAGCAGGAAGAGAAGAAGGACGTCTTCGAAAGAGAATCACAAGAAAAACTGCACGAGATTTCGATCATACTCGGGTCTCACGCAATTCAACTGTTGATATATTACTTGATATATGCACTCTCCGGGACTACACACACACACACGTGCAAGCACTCACGCAGGTACACACACACGCACACGCACACACACACTATAGTATCGTAATAACCGTAACAGCCAGCACATGGAAGAAACGGTGCAAAAGCAGTGAAAACTGCCTGAGTCGTCAGGTTTCAAACGTGGACAAGTAATGTAAATCAACAAAAGACCCCTAGGAAATCAAGAAGTCGTAGCTGCCAGATTTCACTAATGACGCTGCGTTCTGTCTGCTTGCAGGAAAAAAGAGTGTACAATAATGCTGGGATTTGTGCTGATGAAAATGTACAACGAGAGACTTTTGCAGAAAAAAGGAATGGTTGCACTAAAGTGAGTGAGTGATCATTCGTGTGTTTGCCTCAGGCGGCGAGTAATTTCCAACTTCCGAAACTCAGTTTAGCCTTTTTTCTTTCGTGTTGGAGTTGACAGTTCGATCGAACATTTAACATTCTCCAAGGAACAAAATTGGTGCGTAACATGCAAATCGTTTTATGCATCACCTGCGGTGTTTTGTCCAGCTTTTGCCCTTCACTCATGTGATGCGAAAACTTACAAGTGTCGTGGACGCTATCCATGGCTTGGAAACATATTGATCCATATATGCGTCTTGCACGGTATAAATAGTACGTACTTCTAGACTTGAGCGAAGCAACTTTTCAAAGAAGGTGCAGCCTGAAATTGGATTTGCTTTTCAATGTATGAGCATGTACAAAAATTTACATGCTTAAGTAAGTATACATGCATATATACGTAGTAAAGCACGTCAGCTATCAGTGGTACGGTGAGTTCGAACGGAAAAGTAGTGCCCCTGATTACTATAGCTCCGTGTTGCATGAGCACCGATCTGTGGTGATTCCATCAGCAAGCCTAAAGCTGTCGCTTGGATAAGTTGCTTTACTTCTCCCCCTGCAATTAAAAAGGAATGTCTACGATCTCGGTTGCCTGCAAAGCATGGAACATGGCGCCTTTATTAGTCATGTGCAATTTTTTGGCGAATTCCAAAGTCCAGCCAACCCCTGTGGCAAATAAGACACACGAAAAGTGGTCTCGGTCTGGAGCATCGCCATAGGTGGTGGGAAAGACAGAGCTGCCACTTTAATTGCAACTTCCATACCACAAAGGATTTAAAGCGCCGAGCACGTTGGGTAAGAGATGGCTTAGTTTCAGGTCCATTTGGCCATTCCCAAGGCTGTCGGCACCTTCGTCCCGTACAGCACATGGGTGGCGTTTGTCAACTGACGTGGCAACTCCTCGTGCCCTCGTGGTCATAATTGCTATTACGAGTGCATAAGCCTTAGCGTCTCGCTGTTACCCGTGGGAGTTTTGCAACATCTTGAAGTAGGAAGGCAAGGCATCGCTTGTACGGCACTGCCTCGTCAATGTTCATATGAAAGTAGCAAAAAAAGCGCAAGATATATAACATTTGGAAGAAATCGTCAAAGGTGGAGAAATGAAACAAAAGTGTTGCAATGCTTGTTCCAGTCGTGGACGGCATCAAAGTTTGGACATAATAGAACTGTTGACGTCATTGCACACACAAAGGAGGAGGGGGGAGGGGAAGAAACAGGCCTTTTGCTACCATGGGCCCCACTGCACTTCATCCTTTTTACTAGTTTTTTCAGTCGTCCTCCTCTTTTGTCCACGCACAAGAATCGATCTTCAAAGAAATGCCCCCTTCAGTTCCAGTTTTCGGGAGACTGAATTTGAATTTGTGCCACTTTTGGGGGGGACCCGCTACAATTTTTGCGACAAAACTGGATGCGACAGTCTCTTAAAAAGTTGGTCAGTTCAGCTTACTTTTACTGCTCTTCTCTTTGCTCATACTTTCGTTGCGAGAAGCATAGGATTTTTTTACGCTATAGCTGGACCTGCTACAAGCGTGCAGAATGGACACCTCAATACGCAACTATGCGGGGCCTCCATGCATGCATGCATGCATGCATCGAAAAATGCAACAAGTGCATTTTTCCCCGGTAGAGAATAGGCTCGGCGCACCAAGGATTGACCTACATGCGTACAGTAAATCCTCGTGGAGGGCGGTGGTTTTCGTTTACGTAATTACCTGGGATATCTCTCGATGGCGCATGGAAACTCGTCTGGTATTTTTTTGCTTTGTACCTCCGTAACCATGCATGTCACCTTTTTTTTCACCAGCTGCTGCAGATAATGTTCAGATTAGCTGCCAAATAATACACTCTGCTGCGTGAAACAGGTTTTAATAACGTATTGCCTCATCTGCGCTTGGTTCACCCACCTACTGAATAGGCACGAAAAAATTCGAGGATGTCGTTCGTCAAACAACCTCGTTGCTCTTTGCACTTCTGACTTTCGTCGTTTTGTGCACGAGCGTATCTTATGGGCCTTCGTCATGCTATGCGATGGAGTGAGAAGGGTAGAGTTACAGCTCATTGCTATGATTACGTCTATGGAACTCTATTATTAGGAAGTTGGTTTTTTCGTTCTAATCTGCTGTAGACACTCAGATAGGCCTTGATTTCGACGTCAAACGGATTGGATACTTCGTCTGACCTGTTGTTATCCCAGGCTCAGCTCCTGACACGAAGAAAAGAAGGATTTCCTAGCACATCCAATGAGGCACCCAGAAGGATAAGGTGGGGTCACGCATGTACGTACAAAGGAGCCTTCGGCGTCACCACGGTTCATGCTGTTTCCACTCTAAGTTTTTTAGATACTTTCCATTGTTTTCTTCTAAGTGCTTGCGGTGAGAAATGATGACTTCTGCTGGAGTTCCGCATATTCGCAAGCCAAGAGTTTGTACCTACGTTAGCAATGACCTTTGTTGAAGTAAAGAAATACAGCTTCATCTCTCATAAAAACTAGGGTCCTTTACGGAAAAAGCGAAGAAAAGCTGACTTTATTTCGCGTATCAGTCCAAAGGTGACGAAAAACGCGGTGCGATCGATCGTCGACGGCCTCCTCGCAGCATTCGGTCCAGTGCAAAGGTCGGGCTGCTTTGATCTCGTGTAGTGAAAATTGACCCTTGAACAAAGTTGTAACATCAGTTTCGATAAGAGATCAATCTTCGTACCTGTCATGATCTCTTATAAACAATTTGTACTGCACAAGCGAACATACATGGCGGTTGGACCCTCACTGTACCTGTGTAACACCCCACAATAGGAAGTTGGGCGCTCTCTTACGCCCGTAGTGATTAGGCTTGGTCAGTGACACGATCGAGTGGCTTCTCTTTTCTCGCCACCAATGACAGTAGCCAGGAGGGCATCTCTGGTGCCAAATGGCTGACTCTTCGTCCAAATCGCTGCTACCCCGGTAATGTCACATGGCCACAGAAAGAGAGAGTTTGTCCACTGATGGTTTCACGAGCTCCTACCGTATGAGTAAAAGCCAAGGAATTGCCTGCATTCCCCTCAACTTGCTTGTCACCCTTCCTAGCAAGCATCTGCTCGACCCACAAGATAGATACGTTACATTCACGCGACTAATATATTGGAAAGGCTTCTAGCTTCAACATTTCACTCGTTTCATTGTTGCCGGCTTGCAGACGGATAGAACATAAGAAACTGTCTAATACTAATCTCAATCTGCACTATGCATACGTAAACTCTAGGCCCTTTGCGAACTTTACAATTTTCTCTACTACGCTTTAATAAGGCTTTAAGAAGAAAATTCCGAAAATGCCGAGGAGAAGAGCAGCACGAAGAAGAGGGGAAAACTCATTAGAAGTCTAAGACAAGCACACAAAGAGGGATAAACTTGGGTTGTTGGGTCCTCGGGTAATCGTAAATGGCGAAAGCCACACGTATTTTTCACCATAGGGTACGTACACTGTTTGTTGACTTCAAGTCCCGATAACTTGCATTGAGTGATAACGACTACAAATGACACTTCATTTGTGTGACTTGCATAAAAAATCTATGAGTGCCCAAGGTGTGACGTGGACGCCGCTCACCTCTCATAGACTCAATCAGACCGACCGCACAACTTTAAGTCTACAAGGTGCGATGACAAGACGACCTGACACACGTTCATCGCCATCGCGTCGAGGACGCTCGCTCCAAGCAATTCCGCACCGATGTGCACGTAGAAGTCGGGCCTACCTGGCCTCTGTACTTGGCCCCCCACTACACAGAGTTTTGCCTCTGCGACAGGGAGAAGGAGGTTTTTGTAGTCTTGAGCAGAGTACAGCCCTTGAATTAACGAGGGGATCCCCAGGAGATGCATTATTTTTTCTTCTCAGTAGCACTACCATCTTTTACACAGTCTTACAGACATGCGAATAAGAACATTCCCTTTTCTCACGAGAGGAGAGGATCCAGGCTGATATGGGCTACGTCACTTGGGAATGACAGCATTACGGCATATTCAGCATTTCTGTGGCGATACCTCTGTCTCCTAAGTACGACGTTTGTTGGGACGAATGGTGCAGTTTTGTGGATGGAATCAGCAGTCCCGTCGACGAGACACAAGTCAGTCCTCATTTTGAGTATACCAGAACAGTTGAAGTTCCACCTCAGAAACCCCGGTTGTATAAACTTTTCTTTTCTCAAGGAAATTTCACTTCACGAAAGCCTTTCTTTTCTTTTGTGAGGTGATGCTGACCTCTGCTTTTATGAACTACATGTCTGAGGCAGATGGTGAAATTTGCATGATAACATGTTCAGCCAAGTCGATCACAATTAATGTGGCAGCCTCACTGTGCTTGACTTCACGACTGCGGAGCATCAGTGTTGTCAACCCAACTGCACCAACTCCAAAGCACAGTGACAAAACCAGTACTTACTCACTCACAACCATGACAAATAAACGTTGCCATGGAATTTCGTACTTTTTTTTACCATTTCTACGACAGATTATGGACCTCAAAGCCATTATCTCCACGAACCCAAACCTTTAACCATGGGCCAACAAAGTAATGGTTTGTTATTGCACATATTGAAACACCCCTAATGAGGATGAACAAGATCTTATCACAAAATTCTTGCATTCTCAAGCTTGTGTTAGCTAATGGGAATTTTTCCTAGCCTAGGCAGGACGCCGGAATATCTCAGAATGTCTATGTATAATCCTTATTATACATTTCTGCTATATAGCCTTATGGCAACCCCTTCTTTCACGAAAAATTAGTTCCAAACACCTGAAACATAGCAAAAGCTCTCCTTTTTTGGTTACAAAGACTTCTGCAAATTTTGAGAGTAAATACTCAAAAAAGTGGTTTTCTTCCTTGGCCTTCCCCTCCCTTTAGGAAACCGCAAAAATGTTTCTTTCTATCAATTAACTGCGCTCTAGCAGTCCAATGTAAAAATCATATTTCAAAACCCATAGAAATTCGATTTGTCCTTATCATTTGTCATGTGGTCGGTTCGTACGTTGCACCGTCAATTTTGTCGTGCATGCCACGTCTTCCCTCACAGGTTGGTGCCGGTGTCAACGACCGTGTCATTGCATCCTGACAGAGTGACATCATCGCGGGTGAAAGACTTTTTTGCCACCAGTCGGCATGATGAGTGCTTTGCAAAAATGAGCCCCCGTTCAGAGATTTCTTTCCTCAAGCGTAAAATCATCAGGTTACGTCACAGAAAGCCTCACACGTGTACTGCACACCCAGTCACTGAGTAGACAGATAGACAGACAGGAAGCAATAACATTTCGCATGCGTGCGCCTCCCACACACGCTACACTACACGACGTCTAGTGTCGTAGACCGTCCCAAAAAAAAAGATACAAGATAGCAGTGTTTGCAAATACTGGTATGCAAGAGTCAGAAAAAGAGTTGAACTTACAGCTCGTTTACCCTATGCAGCTTCCTTTGTGACACGTCTTTTGCACTCCCAATGTTATTGCTCACGGAAAAGCCTCCTACCACAAGGCACTTGTACAACACTGTTGTGACAGGAGCCACTTGACCGGGTTGTACAATAGTGGAAGGGGAACAAAAGTCCAAAGGCTCGGCCCATGATATCATTTTGCCATACATATACATATTTGAGTCAAGAAATGTAATGTGCCTTTCAATTGTTTTGCCCCATACATTTCTCTTTTGAGCCCTATCTACCCTCCCATGCCACCCCACCTATAAGAGTTTTCACTCATGCCACCTCCTCCTCGTTAGTCAACTTCCCCTTGGACCTAACCTATCCCAACCCAAGCCTCCGATCACACGTAGCTTGGAGACGGGGTAAAAACGGGGTAAAACCTCTGTGCGGGGTTTTTTTTACCCCAAGTCACAAAACCTCCTCTGTGCGCTTTCCCCTTGTCCGGTCACATGAGCAGAGCATAAGACTAAGCAAAAACCCTGTCTTGATCTTGTGCATCTGCTTTGTTTTGCTGTCCGCTGCTACCTCTCTGGGGAAAACTCATCAGTTTTGCCCTTGAAATTAGAAGTCCTCTCTACTTTTCACCCCACTGGGTAAAACCAAGGTGG